>WPCG01014117.1_pt1 | contig 239001 bp, 195 predicted proteins | sample 5403311 | NCBI WGS metagenome assembly WPCG01 (sample SAMN12869467, study PRJNA574797) | sludge metagenome | isolation source: wastewater treatment of Control | place: China:Beijing | collected 2019-05-17
TGCAGGCTTGGCCAGAAGAACGCGATGCAGGGTTCCAGCAAGGCTTCCAGCGCATCTTTCCAGTGGCCGTCGGCATCGGTGGGCGAGTTGGCATCCGCAGCGCCTGCGGCACCATAGTCATCCAGCGCCGATGGCGCATGCTGCCAGCTGGCGGACGATGGCAGTACCCGATAGCGCAACCGGGCCTGGGCACCGGACTGGCAGCGCGGGACCGGCCGTACCGGCTGTGCATTGCGGGACAGGACCACGCCTCGCTGCGACAAATGCCCCGACTTTCGCTTCAAATCGGCGGGTGGAACCCGAGACGGAATGGAGGGCGGGACCGAGGCTGGGGCAGAGAACGGAACAGCGGTCAGGGCATCAGGTAAAACGGTGGGTAGAACAGCAGGCAGGGCTGCTGGCAGCACTACGAACGAGGATGCTGGACGAGACATATTGCCTCCTGGCAGGGCGAACAGGCATAGCCTAATGCCGGCAGGGGGCAAGCGGGTGTCATGTGTGACCGAACGAGCACGCTATTCGGGCAGGCTGCTTAGCGCTGGGGCCGCCACTTTCAGTAGTCGGATTCCAGAATGCGTGCAGGTGGCGCTGCGCCGGGGGGCAGGGGCTCGGGGCGGATGGCTGGCAGGCTGGTGACCAGGATGGTCGTGCCCGGCTTCAGGACGCTGTAGAGCTGTTGCATGAATTCGGGGGGCGCCTTGATGCCGTCTTCCAGCGTCTGTAAGGCTGGCGGATTACCCAGCAGCGCATAGCTGGTCCAGTGATGGCGCTGGCGCTGCGGGTCCAGCGGGCTGGGCTCGTTGAGGATTTCCTCTCCCATGACCAGCAGCAAGGTGCCTTCGAAGCGCGCTTCCGGCGCAGCCACCAGCGGTGCGGCGCCGATGACGATGCCGTCGCGCAGGACATAGACGCGCTGTTCGGCCAGGCTTGCCAGGACATTGACGGGCCCGGAATCGGGGGCGAGACTGGGGTCCCAGAATTCGCCGCTTTCGAAACTGGCGACCAGCGCAGCCGGCAACTGGGACGGATCACTGGAAACCGGCGCCAGCAACGCGGGATAGGCAATGGCGGCCGGGTTCACCTTGGCATTGCTGACCACCACGGTATCGCCGCGCCGTGTTTCAGAGAACAGTTTCTGCGCGAATTTGTGGGGCAGCCGGACGCAGCCGTGCGAGGCCGGGTAGCCCGGCAGAGAGCCGCCGTGCAGGGCGATGCCATCCCAGGTCAGCCGCTGCATGTAGGGCATGGGCGCGTTGTTGTACAGGTTGGAGCGGTGATCCTTGGATTTTTGCAGGATGGTGAAGACGCCTGTTGGCGTTTCATGGCCTTCCTTGCCGGAGCTGATGGTGGAGGCAGCAATGGCGATGCCGTTGCGGTAGACATAGAGACGCTGTTCATCCAGGCTGACCAGGACGATCAGCGGGCCTGCTGGCGCGATTTCCGGGTGCCAGTAGAAGTCTCCTGGGCGCAATTGCGGTTTGCCGGCCGGTACGGTGCCGGGCGCGGCGGCGAATACCGAGCCAATCGGCAACAGGGAAACCAGGCCGAGCGCGGCGGCCTGGGCGAGAAGTCGGCGGCGTTGCGGTGTCTTGTCCATGGCGACAAGCCTAGCATGAGGAAAAAGGTTATTGGAGGCCTGTCTGTATCAGACTATGATGCCCGGCCGCGACAGACCGGTGCGGGATTTGGCCTGGGCTGGCAGTAAGGTTGCCAGTTCATTTGCCGAGCAGGCAACCATGCGCTAGATTAATGGATTCGGCATGAGCGGCGTCGTAAAATCCGTCATCCGGTTTCTTGCCTGATCCTGTCGCTAACTTCCTTGTCCATGCACCGTTTGCACCGGATTGCGCGGATTGTCCGGAAAAGTTGGGTTTTGTGCGCGGCCCTTGGCGCGTTTGCACGAAAACGCCGGAACGCAGGCGTGACAGGTGGCCTGAAGGTGCCTGTTACTGGCCTGAGGTCGGTGCCAGGACAGCCATTGGATGGCTGAGGGGGGCTGAAGGGCGGGCAGCAAGGCAAGAACACACAGGTACGGCAGCTTGCCGCACCCGTAGTAACCGATGTTTTGATGTCAGTGCGCATCCTGGAAGCGAGCAGCGTATCCGCCAGGCCGTACGCGGTATCAAGGAAATGTTTCGCAAGGATGGTCTGTTGAGATGAAACCAATAAAAGTCGGCCTGCTGGGCCTGGGAGTGGTGGGCGGCGGCGTCTGGGATGTCCTGCGCCGCAATGGCGAGGAAATCTCGCGCCGGGCAGGGCGCCGCATTGAAGTGGCGGCGATTGCCGTGCGCGATGTGGCCAAGGCCCGTGCCCGGGTCGATGGTGACGTGACGGTGACTGCCGATCCCTACGCCGTCGTACGCGACCCCGCGATCGACATCGTGGTCGAGCTCATCGGCGGTTCCACGCTCACACGTGAGCTGGTGCTGGAAGCCATCGCACAGGGCAAGCATGTCGTCACGGCCAACAAGGCCTTGCTGGCCGTGCATGGCAACGAAATTTTCGCTGCCGCGTCCAAGCGCGGCGTGATGGTGACCTTCGAGGCCGCCGTCGCTGGGGGCATCCCCATCATCAAGGCGATTCGCGAAGGCCTGACCGCCAACCGCATCGGCTGGTTGGCCGGCATCATCAACGGCACGACCAACTTCATCCTGTCCGAAATGCGCAGCAAGGGCCTGCCTTTCGCGACCGTGTTGGCCGAGGCGCAGCGCCTGGGCTATGCCGAAGCCGACCCCACCTTCGACGTCGAAGGCGTGGATGCCGCGCACAAACTGACCTTGCTGGCGTCGCTGGCGTTCGGGGTGCCGGTGCAGTTCGACAAGGCGCACATCGAAGGCATCAGCAAGCTGGAGCAGGAAGACATCGTCCATGCCGAGCGCCTGGGCTACCGCATCAAGCTGCTGGGTGTGACGCGCCGCCGTGCCGATGGCATCGAATTGCGTGTGCATCCCGCCCTGGTGCCGGCGCAACGGCTGCTGGCCAATGTCGAGGGCGCGATGAATGCAGTGCTGGTCTGGGGCGATGCCGTGGGCGCGACGCTTTATTACGGCCAGGGCGCAGGCGCGGAACCCACGGCGTCTGCCGTGATTGCCGACCTGGTCGACGTGACCCGCCTGCATACCGCAGACCCTCACAACCGTGTGCCGCACCTGGCCTTCCAGCCCGATGCGCTGTCCGATCTGCCCATTCTGCCGATCAGCGAAGTCCATACCGCTTATTATTTGCGCCTGAAGGTGCAGGATCAGCCGGGCGTGCTGGCCGATATCGCCGGTATCCTGTCGCGCGCAGGCATCTCCATCGGCTCCATGATCCAGGAACCGGCGGAAGATGGCGCAACCATTATCTTCCTGACGCATGAAGCGGTGGAACGCAATGTGGATGAGGCCATCGCCAGCATCGAACAACTGCCCTTCGTGCATTCCCGCGTGACTCGCCTGCGCCTGGAAAACCTGAAATGAAATATATCTCTACCCGTGGCGGCATGGCGCCGCAAAGCTTTTCTGACATCCTGCTTGAAGGCCTGGCGCCGGACGGCGGGCTGGCCATTCCCGAGCAATTGCCGCGCCTTGACGCGGATACGCTGGAATCCTGGCGTGGTCTGTCCTACCCGGCGCTGGCCGTCAAGGTGCTGGGTCTGTTTGCCGACGACATTCCGGCCGCTGAACTGGAACGCCTGGTGCACGCTGCCTATGCGCCTGGCGTGTTTGCCGATGATGAAGTCGTGCCCTTGCGTCCGTTGAGTGAAGGCATTTCCCTGTTGGGCCTGTCCGAAGGGCCGACGCTGGCCTTCAAGGACATGGCCATGCAGTTCCTGGGCCAGGTGTTCGAGTATGTGCTGACCCAGCGCGGCACCACGCTCAATATTCTGGGAGCGACTTCCGGCGACACGGGCTCTGCTGCCGAATACGCCTTGCGCGGCAAGCGCGGCGTGCAGGTGTTCATGCTGTCGCCGCATGGCCGCATGAGCGCCTTTCAGCGTGCGCAGATGTTCTCGCTGCAGGACGCCAACATTCACAACATTGCCGTCAATGGCGTGTTTGATGATTGCCAGGATATTGTCAAGGCCCTGGCCGGCGATCTGGAGTTCAAGTCCAAGTATCGCCTGGGAGCGGTGAACTCGATCAACTGGGCGCGCATCGCTGCCCAGGTGGTGTATTACTTCCATGGCTGGCTCAAGGCAACGAGTGGCCCCGGCCAGCAGGTTTCGTTTGCCGTGCCGTCGGGCAATTTCGGCAACGTGCTGTCGGGCCACATCGCCCGCAGCATGGGCCTGCCGGTGCGTCGCCTGGTGGTGGCGACCAACGAAAACAACGTGCTGGAAGAGTTTTTCCGCTCTGGCATCTACCGTCCGCGCGACGCCGTCCATACCTACAAGACGTCCAGCCCGTCCATGGATATTTCGCGCGCGTCGAATTTCGAGCGCTTCGTGTTCGATCTGGTCGGACGTGATGGCGCCCGCGTGGCGGATCTCTGGCGCGAACTGGCCAAGACCGGCCAGTTCGACCTGTCGGCGGAACTGCCGCGCTTTGAGTCTGAATATGGTTTCGTGGCCGGTGCCAGCTCGCATGGCGACCGTCTGTCCACGATCCGCAGCGTTTTCTCTGCCGATGGTCTGATGATAGATCCGCACACGGCCGATGGCCTGCACGTGGCACGCCAGTATGTGGAGCCAGGCATTCCCATGCTGGTGCTGGAAACGGCGCTGCCTGCCAAGTTTTCGGAAACGCTGGAAGAAGCCCTGGGCCGCCGCGCGCCGCTGCCGCCCGCGCTGGCCGATCTGGAAAACCGCCCGCAGCGTGTCGATGTGCTGGACAACGACGCCGAGGCAGTGCGCCAGTACGTGATGGCGCGCGCGCAGCTGTAAACCGGATTCCGGCAGACCTCCGGGCGGCCCTATGGCTGGCCGGGATGAAAGAAATCTCCTGGGGACAGTTTGTTCTCAGGAGATTTTTTTATGTCCCGGAGGTGGCATTCGGCTTGCCCGCGCAATGGCGGCACAGGCGGCGCGAATATCGGGGTGGCTGGCGCCCGGAATCGCTTTCAGGCCATGCGCAGCAGGCGCCTGGCGGCTTCCTGGCCGCTGCGCACTGCGCCTTCCAGTACCCCGGGGTAGCCGGTGTCGGTCCAGTCTCCTGCCAGGTACAGTCCGGGCCAGGGGCTGACGGCCCCAGGGCGAGCCAGGCCTGGACGGGCACTGAAGGTCGCGCGTTTTTCCACCACCAAGGCATGGGCCAGCGTGGCGGGCGGTGCCGCAGGCGCGGGCTGCCCGATGCGGGATGAGGTAGTGCGAGCCTGCCACTGCCGGCGCCACTGAGCATCCATGGCTTGCGCCAGGGCTTCCCGGCCTGTTTCCAGGAAGGGGCCGGCGACGCTGCCGACGATGCTGAGTTCGCCGCATTCGGGCCTGCCGGTCAGGTTGGCCCTGTCGAAGATCCAATGGCCGGGTTGGCGGCCATCCTGGTCGTCCAGCTGCATCATCGGGAAGGGCAGGTGCCAGGGGGCAGCCAGTTTCAGGTTCAGGGTGGCGATCGCCTCGAAATCGAAAACCGCCAGGGTTTGCAACAGGCGCGCCGAGCCTGGCCTGCCAGGCAGGGGATGGAGCAGGCGGGCCGCCTGTGGCGGGGGCACAGCCAGGATCAGGGCGTCGTAGGGCGAGCCGGTTTCATGTCCGCCGGCGGGCGCGGCATCGTCGGTGGGGGCGCCTGCACGCAGGAGCCGCCAGCCGTCAGGCGTGTGCTCGATGGCCGTGATTGCGTTGCCGGGCCGCCAGTCTACCTGGCGGGTGGCGGCATCCGGCCAGAGCTCGCCCAGGTCGCAGCCGGGCAGCAGCAGGTCACTGGCCTGGTGTTCCTCAGCAAGCCCATCACGTAGAATTCTGGCGAAAAGGGCGGCGCTGGCCTGTTGCACGGGGGTATTCAGGGCCGCCAGACAGAGCGGATGCCAGAGGCGTTGCCGCAGTTCGCTGCCTTGGCGCAGGCGCGCCAGCAATTGGTCGACACTCCATTCGATGGGAACCTGCCAGCCCCAGCGCCGCAGCGCCAGCATCAGGCGCACGGCCTGCCCGCGGGCGGCCAGGCTCAGTCCCCGGGCGCTGGCCAGCGCCAGGATGACATTCAGCGGGGCGGGCCAGCGCCCGGGGGCGTGCAGCCGGAAATGGCCATCCAGGCTTTCCAGATGCAGGGGGTAGCGGTGCAGGCGTGCCCGCTGGCTGTTGGCAGTTTGGCTGGCCAGGTGTTCGATCAGCGCCAGGCTGTCGCGATAGGCGCCCAGCAGGATGTGCTGGCCGTTGTCCAGACCGGCCGGAAAGTCCGGATGGTCGATGCGGCGGGCCCGTCCGCCAGGCCGGGGGCCGGCCTCGAAGACGCTGACATGCGCGACGCCGGCCTGGCGTAACGTCAGAGCTGCCGACAGCCCGGCCCAACCGCCGCCGACGACGGCGACCTTCATGATTGCAGCTTGCGCAACCGGCGGATGAGCCGCTTGCCGCCGCCGACCCAGGTACTCCAGGCCAGCCAGAGCTTGCGCAGGGGCGTCAGGGAAATGCGCTGGTGCAGCACTTGCCAGTTGTCGCGTTCCAGTTCTTCGAGCAGCGCATGGTAGATGGCGGCCATGAGCAGGCCGGGGCGTTGCGTACGCCGGTCGCTTTCGGGCAGGGCCTCCACCGCTTCGCGGTAGAACTGGCGTGCCCGGGCGGCTTCGAAGCGCATCAGCTGGCGGAATTCCTCGGTTTCGTTGCCATTGAGGATGTCCGCCGCGCGCACGCCGTGCTGCTGCATGTCGTTGATGGGCAGGTAGATGCGGCCGCGCCTGGCGTCGTCGCCCACGTCGCGCAGAATATTGGTGAGCTGAAAGGCCAGCCCGAGTTTTTCCGCATAGACCAGGGTGGACGGGTCTTCATAGCCGAAGATTCCCGCCGAGAGCTCGCCGACGACGCCGGCGGCGTGCCAACAGTATTTGCGCAGCCCGGCCCAGTCCAGATAACGGTTCTGGTCCAGGTCCATCTCCATGCCGTCGACAATCGCTTCCAGGCGCGTCTGGTCGATGTTGTAGGGCTGCAGGTGGGGCTGCAGCGCCTTGGTGACCGGGTGGTCGGGCTTGCCGTCGTACATGGCGGCAAGCTGGGTGCGCCACCATCCCAGCTTGACCCGGGCCAGGCCGGGGTCGCTGACTTCATCGACCACATCGTCCAGTTCGCGGCACAGCGCATACAGCGCAATGATGGCGCGGCGCCGTTCCGGCGGCAGGAACAGGAAGGCGTAATAGAAGCTGGAGCCGCTGCGCGCGGCCTTGTCCTGGCAGTATTCGTCGGGTGTCATGGTGCTAGGGTACGCCAGAACATGAGGGCCCAGTCACGGGCACCCAGAACGGGACGATGATCGAAAACATTGCCGCGCGCGGCATCTACGCGCTCAAGTATACGTAGACCGCCTTGTATGACCAGTCGCAATTCCCAGCCGATGCGCCCGCCCAGGGTGCGTGGCAAGGGTGCGCCGGCCTGCAGCAGGCGGCGTGCCCTGGCAGTCTGTCCGGCCATCAGGGCCTGCCAGACAGGCAGGTTGCGCTGTTCCGGCAGCGCGCGCACGGCGCGGTCTGTCAGGCCATGGGCGGCCAGTTCGTCGAGTGGAATATAGAGCCGGCCCCGGTCCCAGTCGATGGCGACGTCCTGGCAGAAATTGGTCAATTGCAGTCCGGTGCAGATGGCATCGGCCTGAGCCAGCGCGGTGGCGTCCCCCGGATGGCGATAGAGCCCAAGCATCAGGCGGCCGACCGGATTGGCAGAGCGCCTGCAGTAATCCAGCAGGGCCGCTTGCGTACCATACCGCAGCGTACAGACATCCTGTTCGAAGGCGGATAGCAGGTCGTGGCAGGCCTGCCATGGCAGGTGGTGCTCGGTCATGGCCTGCGCCAGCGGCTGAAAGATTGGGGCCAGGGGCGCAGGCACCTGTTCCACCTGCCCGCGTTCACAGGCGGATAACGCCTGGCTGTAGGCATGCAGGGCAGCCCGCCGTTCATCGGCGGACGCCTGGCCTTCGTCGGCGATATCGTCGGCGCTGCGTGCGAAGCGATAGATCGCCCGCACGGCCGGGCGCAATCGGCGCGGCAGCAGCAGGGATGCGACGGGAAAATTTTCGTAATGTCCGACAGCCATGGGCAGGTACAGGGGCGCTACATAGGCGCTACAGGGAGCAGGATAGGGCGCGGCAGCGCGATATTGTACCGGCTGGCGCCAATCGCCCCTAGGGCATGCAGCGAACAAGGCGACACTATCCCCTTTGGCAACTGCGGTACTATCCTGCCGAAGATGAAAACCGGAGGAAGATATGTCCGACCTGGAGTTGTTGTCGCAGCATCGCGCCTTCGAGGGCAGCCAACGCTATTACCGCCATGCCTCGGCGGAAATCGGCCTGCCGATGCGCTTTTCCGTGTATCTGCCGCCGCAGGCGGCAGCCGGCGGCAAATTGCCCGTCCTGTTCTTCCTGGCGGGGCTGACCTGCACGGAGGAAACCTTCATGATCAAGGCGGGCGCACAGCGCCTGGCAGCCCAGGCCGGCATCATCCTGGTGACGCCGGATACGAGTCCGCGCGGCGCAGGCGTGCCGGGCGAGGACGATAGCTGGGATTTCGGCACCGGGGCGGGGTTCTACCTGGACGCGACCCAGGCGCCGTGGTCCGCGCATTACCGTATGGACAGCTATATCGTGAAGGAACTGGTGCCATTAGTGCAGCAGCAGTTCAATGGCGATCCCGCACGTATGGGTATTTTCGGGCATTCCATGGGCGGCCATGGCGCGTTGGTGCTGGCCTTGCGCAATCCTGGCGTGTTTCGCTCCGTGTCGGCCTTCGCGCCGGTGGCTGCGCCTTCTCAATGCCCTTGGGGGCACAAGGCGCTGGGCGCCTATCTGGGCGAGGACCGCTCCGCCTGGGCGCGCTACGATGCGACAGAACTGATCCGTGCCGCAGGCCGCAGCGTGTTTCCCGAAGGTATCCTGATCGACCAGGGCACGGAGGACGGCTTCCTGCAGGAGCAACTCCATCCTCACCTGTTCGAGCAGGCCTGCGCCGAGGCTGGCCAGCCCTTGGTGTTGAACCGGCGCGAGGGTTATGACCACGGCTACTATTTCATTTCCACTTTCATTGACGGCCATATGGCGCATCATGCGCGCGTCCTGGCTGGCTGAGGATGGCGGTCCGGCACGCCGCCGGCGGCTGCCGCCTCTCGCCGCGCGGCGGCCAGGGAATAGAATGATGGCGGCACGATAGATGACGACACGACTAATGGCGGCGCAAAAAGGAGCGATGCAATGAAGGGGCTTTGTGTACTGGTGACGGATGCCTGTTCCGGCGTGGGTTGGGCCATTTCCCGGCTGCTGGCCGATCGCGGCTGCCATGTGGTGGGTGTGGCTGGCGACGAGGAGCCCATCGAGTTTCCCGGCATCCTCTACCAGTGTCCGCCCCACGATGCCGGTCGCATGGCCGATATGCTGCGCGCCATTCGCGAAAAATATCCGATCGACGCCATCGTCAATAATACCGGCCTGAACGTGCCAGCGCCCCTGGGTGAAGTGTCGTTGACGGATCTGTACGATGTGTTCGATCGCAATGTGCGCACTGCGCTGCAGGTCACCCAGGCCCTGCAGGAAAACATGCGCGTGCGCCGCGCCGGCCGCATCGTCAATGTCTGCCATCATGGCTGGTGGGGGCAGGCGACGGAATCAACGGCCTATGCGGTCGCCAGCGCTGCACTGGCTGCCTGCACCCGCGCCTGGGCGCTGGAGTTGGCGGATGCCGGCGTGACGGTCAATGCCGTGTTGGCCGGCCCGGTGGAAACCGAGGATTTCCGCGAACGCCATCCGCTGGGTTCGGAGGCTGAAAAGCAGGCCCTGGCGCAGTTGCCGCTGGGGCGCCTGGGCGCAGCGGAGGAAGTGGCAGGGGTCGTCGCATTCCTGTTGCAGCGCGAAAGCGCCTTCATGACGGGCCAGGTCATCGCAGTAGATGGCGGCGCAGGCTTGCGCCGCCCCACGTTCTGAGGTTTCGGGAATTTTCATGGCAAGTAAATCGGCCAGCCGCCAGAAAACGGTCTTCCAATGTACCGAGTGCGGCGGCAGTACGCCCAAATGGCAAGGGCAATGCCCGCACTGCAATGCCTGGAATACGCTGGTCGAATCCGTGGCCGAACCGGCGGGCGGGCATCGTTATGCCTCCTTGGCAGGGACGGCGCCGGTGCGCAGCCTTGACGAGATCGAAGCGCGCGAATTGCCGCGCCTGCCCACCGGCCTGGCGGAGTTCGATCGCGTGCTGGGCGGCGGGTTGGTGGCGGGTGCAGTCGTGTTGATCGGTGGCGACCCGGGCATTGGTAAATCCACCCTGCTGCTGCAGGCGTTATCGGCCATGGCACAGAACGAGCGCGTGCTGTACGTGACAGGCGAAGAGTCTGCCGATCAGGTGGCCCTGCGCGCGCGGCGGCTGGGCCTGAGCGGCGCAGGTGTTGATCTGCTGGCGGAGATCCGCCTGGATGCCATCCAGCAGGCATTGAACGAAAAGCGGCCGGCGGTGGCAGTGATCGACTCCATCCAGACCGTCTATTCGCCGGAATTGAGCGCGGCACCAGGGTCGGTGTCGCAGGTACGGGAGTGCGCCGCGCAATTGACGCGCCAGGCCAAGCAGACCGGCGTGCCGGTGGTGATGATCGGTCACGTGACCAAGGATGGCGCGCTGGCTGGTCCGCGCGTGCTGGAACACATTGTCGATACCGTGCTGTATTTCGAGGGTGACACGCACTCTTCGTTCCGCCTGATCCGCGCCTTCAAGAACCGCTTCGGTGCCGTCAACGAGCTGGGCGTTTTCGCCATGACCGACCGCGGCCTGCGTGGCGTGGCCAATCCTTCCGCCTTGTTCCTGTCGCAGCATGCGCGGCAGGTGGCGGGTTCCTGCGTGATGGCCACGCAGGAAGGCACCCGGCCCTTGCTGGTGGAAATCCAGGCGTTGGTCGACGCTTCCCACGCACCCAGCCCGCGCCGCCTGAGCGTGGGCCTGGAGGGCAATCGCCTGGCCATGCTGCTGGCGGTATTGCACCGCCATGCGGGCATTGCCGCACATGACCAGGACGTGTTCGTCAACGCAGTGGGCGGCGTGCGCATTACCGAGCCTGCCGCCGACTTGCCGGTGTTGCTGGCGATCATTTCCTCCTTGCGTGACCGGCCGCTGCCGGCAGGCCTGATTGCGTTCGGCGAGGTCGGCCTGGCAGGAGAAATCCGGCCTGCACCGCGTGGCCAGGAACGCCTGCGTGAGGCGGCCAAGCTCGGGTTCAGCATTGCCCTGATTCCCAAGGCCAATGCACCCAAGCAAGCCATCGAAGGGCTGGAAATCTGGCCGGTGGAACGCCTGGATGAAGCCATGGAGCGTTTGCGCTGAGCCGTTTTCATCCGGCCTCCATCGGCCCATCCTGCTCTTATTCGGTCGCCAGTCGGCCTTCATTTGGCTTTCATTCAGCCGCAAGGCGGTCCTTGGGTGCCAAGGGAAACAGGAAACAAGCGACTCATGACAAGCATGAGCAATGATGTAGAGGCTTACCCCTGGCACTGCTGGCAGCCGGAAGCACTGGCACAACGGCTGTTACGGGTGGAACGGCCGTGGTGCGTGGTTGGAGGCTGGGCGCTGGATCTCTGGCATGGCAGGCAGACCCGCGAGCACGAAGATATCGAGTTCACTGTGCTGCGCGAAGATATTGCAGCGTTCAGGCAGGCGCTGGCAGGTATCTCCTTTTATGCGGCAGGCGATGGGCAGGTGGCTGCGCTGGCGCCCGATGACGCGCCGCCTGCGGATATTTTCCAGTTATGGTGCCTGGAGGATGCCCTGCGCTGCTGGCGGGCCGACATGATGGTGGAGCCGGGCAGCACGGACACCTGGGCCTATAAGCACGATCCCCGCTTGACCCGGCCGCGCCATGAAATGGTGGACCGAACGGCAGCTGGCATTCCCTATCTGCGGCCTGCCGGCGTGTTGCTGTTCAAGGCCAGGCACCAGCGCGCCAAGGACGAGCAGGATTTCGAGCATGCGCTGCCGTCCATGCCGGTGGCAGAGCGGGCCTGGCTGAAATATGCCCTGGCTAGCTTGTACCCAGGGCATGATTGGCTGCACCGTTGCTGAGACGGCAGCGGTCGGTATCGGCTGGCGTGGCGGGTTTCAGGCCAGAGGCCTCAGCCGTGTGATTGCTCGCAAAAGCGCAGCCTGTTGCCGAATGGGTCGGTGAGCGTCAGTTCGCGGCCCCAATCCACTTTTTCCACGCCGGGTCGGGCGTAGCGGTAAGGCTTGGCAGCCAGTTCTGCGTGTAGCGTTTCAATGCCGTGCAGCGGGATGAATACGGTGGTGCCGGGCGTGGTGTCGCCGTAGTGTTCCGTCAGGTGCAAGACGAGATCGTCGCGGCGTATCTGCAGATACAGGGGCATGTCCGCGTGGAAGCAGTGTTCCCAGTCCACTGTGAAACCGAGATAACCGACATAGAACTCGCGCGCTTTTTCCTCGGAGAAAATGCGCAATAGCGGGATGGCAGAGGAAATATGCATGGCGGTCATCCTGGAACTGGCCGGGTCAGGGCCACATGATAAAGGAAAGCCTTGGCGTCAGGCGTCACCCCAATGTCCCTCGGCCTTCAGTCCGTGCACGGTCTCGATGGCGGCACCCAGCAGCGCTTCGCCATTGCGGTGGGCCTGCCAGGCGAAAACCATGCAGGCCTGGTGCTGCGCTTGCCCGCCTATCAGTTCGACTTCACCTGCCGCTTCTGCGGCGCGGGCGGTGGTTTCGTGCAGAAAGCCCAAGCCTATGCCTCCGGTGATCAGGGCGCGCGAGGTGTTTTCGTGATCGGCATTGAACAGCCGTCCGGGCCGAAAGCCATAGGTCTGGAACACGTGTTCGGCGGCCAGTCCGCAGCAGGTGCTGGGGCCGGGGCAGATCCAGGGCAGGCGGGCAAGCTCTTGCCAGTCAGGGGGGGCTGCATGGGCCACCAGGCCGGGCGCGGCAGCCAGAAAAATGCCGAAGCGGTACAGTTCGATGCGGGCCAGGTTGGTGTCGGGCACGCCGGCATCGGCAAGAATACCGGCATCCAGGGTGCCGTTGCGTATGCCCTGCAGGATTTCGACCGATGTGGCGTATTGCAGGTCTAGCTCCACGGCTGGGTAGCGGGCCGCCAGCGCGCCCAGCAGCGGGCCCAGCACGGGCTCGCTGGCGGCGCTGGTCAGTCCCAGGCGCAGTCTGCCGTTGAGAGTGCCGCGCAGGCGCCGCGCTTCGTCCAGCATGTCGTGGTGCAAGGCCAGCAGCTGTTCGGCCCGGGTGTACAGGCTGACGCCTGCCGGCGTCAGGCTCATGCCGCGTGGCGTACGTTCGAACAGCAGCAGTTCAAGTTCTTCTTCCAGCGATTTGATGTGCGCGCTGATGGCCGGCTGGCTCAGGAACAATTGATCGGCTGCCCGTGTGATGCTGCCTTCGCGGGCGACCGCGAGAAAGGTGCGTAGCTGATAGATATCCATGGCGGTGTCGATGGCAGGAGCGGCCAGGCAAGCAGGCAGGTGATCATATCCAGCCCAGCAGGTGCCACCACAGGAGATCCAGCGGGGTCAGCACCAGCAAGGTGACGGCTGCCAACGCCAGGCAGAGGCGGGTGGCGGCGCGCAGGTCGATTTTACCTAGTTGGATGGCGACCAGCAGCGGCGGTGATTGATAGGGCAGGATGACATTGGAAAAGGCCAGGACCTGGCTCATCAGGACGGTGGCGATGGGCAGGCCGGTGGTATCCGACAGGGATGCCGCCAGGGGCGTCATGATGGCAGGTACGCCGGGCAGGGTGGTGAACAGCGCCACCAGCGTGCCTATGCCCCCCAGCATGGCGACTTTCTGCCAGGCGGCGCCATCGCCCAGGCCGACATAGGTGCCGGCAGCCTCGACCAGCGCGCCACCCAGGCCGGTGGCGGCGACGATGGCACCCAGTCCCATGACCCCGCCGATGAACAGCAGCGAACCCATATTGATTTCTTCATTGATGCAGCGTTTGCTGGTCAGGCCTGAGCCTGGCCAGAGGAAATAGGTGCCAGCCGCCATGCTGATCCAGGCCGGGGCGATGTGGTGCAGCGAGTCCGTCATCCAGAATGCCAGGCACAGCGCCAGGGCGATCATCAGGCGGCGTTGTGGTGGCGTGGGAGAAGTGCGGGCGCGGCGGATTTGTCCGTCGGGGTGAGCCGGGCCGGCCGGAAACAGCCAGAGTATCAAGCCGGCCAGCACCAGCGATTTCAGCATGCCGAGCACGGGAAAGTGCAACAGCAGGTATTGCGTGTAGGTGGGGGCATAGCCGTAGAGTGTTTCGGCGGTGCCGGCCATCAGCATGTTGGGCACATTGGCAGGCAGAATGGTAAAGGCAGGAATGTGGGTGCCCAGCGCCGTGGCCAGGAGCATGCCGGTCCTGCCATTGGAGCCGGGGGCGTAGCCCAGGCGGCCTGCCAGGGAGGTGATGATGGGAATCAGCAGAACGGCGCGTCCGATGGAGGACGGCAGCACGAAACTGAGTGCTACGCTGAAGGCGACGATGGTGCCTATGACGCTGCCGTAGCGCTGGCTCATCAGGGCGGCCAGTGAGTTGGCCCAGCGTTGGTCCAGCGCCGTATGGCGGACAGCAGCGCCGGTGATGAGTCCGCTGAAGAGCAGCCAGAAGGTGGATGAGTTGAAGCCAGAGAAAATGACCGTTGGCGGTGCGACCTTCAGCAGGATGGCCAGCAGGAAGAAACACAGTGCAGTGAGGTACTCGGGCAAGGCCGAGCTTGCCCACAGACCGATGCTGAAGATGGCCAGGGCCAGCGCGATGGCCTGGTCAGCGGGCAGCGGGCCTGCCGCCAGCCAGCCGGCCAGCACGGCGCCGGCCGCAATGATGGCCACTGCTGCATGACGCTGGGGTGGGGGAGGGCCAGGTGTGGCGGGTATGGACGCAGGTGGCGATGCGGGAGGAGGCAGGGTGGTCATGGCGGAGCCGGTACATGCGTGGAAGCGGGAGCGCGGGATAGCGGATGCGTAGAACAGTGGACATGTGAACGCCTGCCACTATGCAACGGGATCGCGCCTGCGTCCAATCGCAAATCTGGAGGGTTGGGTGTCAGGATATCGGGGAGCCTGCCATGATCCAGGGTGCGGGCCTGATAGAAAACCAGTACACTCCCGGCTGCAGTTTCTGCTGTTCCCTCTATGGGTTCCCTTACCCCATTCATCAAAAAGGTTCATGATGAGTCCTGTTACCGACCCGCGCTCGCGGGCGTCCTTGTCGCTGGCATTGCTGGTGGCCTTTCATGTGCTGGTGATCATTGCCAGCAATTACCTGGTGCAATTGCCCATTTCGCTGTTCGGTTTTCACAGCACCTGGGGCGCATTCAGTTTTCCCTTCATATTCCTGGCCACCGACCTGACTGTGCGTCTGATCGGCAAGCAGGCTGCGCGCAGCGTCATTGCCCGTACCATGCTGCCGGCGTTGGTCGCATCTTATATTGTGTCCGTGCTGTTTCATGACGGCGCGTTCAGCGGCTTTGCTGCGCTGGGGGAATTCAACAGCTTCGTGTTCCGCATCGCGCTGGCGAGCTTTGCCGCCTATGTGCTGGGGCAGTTGCTGGATATCCAGGTGTTCGACCGCATCCGTCGCGGCAATGTGGCCTGGTGGGTTGCTCCTACGGCATCGGGAATCGTCGGCCAGGCGCTGGACACTGCTGCGTTTTTTTCCATTGCGTTCTGGCGCAGCAGCAATCCGTTCATGGCTGCAAACTGGGTGGAAATTGCAGTGGTGGATTACTTCATCAAGCTTGCGGTCAGCCTGCTGATGTTCGTGCCGCTGTACGGCATCATGCTCAATGCCATCCTGCGTTCCTTCAAGCAGGAAAAACTGGCGGGCTCTGCCGCCTGAGGCCTGGTGTGGCGCACGGTAATCGTGCGTCACGCGGCCCGCGTTGGGGCTTGTGCATGTCGTCGCACTTGCCCGGGCCAGATTGTCAGGTGCTGACCGGGGTGGCCTTTGGCGCGGTGTCGGGGGCGGCCTCGGCGAAGTTGTGGATATGCGCCATTTCACTGCGGATAGTGCTGATGAGCGCAGATTCCGGCGAGCCGTCGAGCGGTGCGTTTGCCATGGCGTTGTCACTGATGATCTGGCTGCCCTCGGCATGCGAGGCTGTGGCAAGCAGGCCGGCCAGGCGTTCCAGTTCGGCGCGCTGGCCGGGATCGGGCTGTTCGCTGGCCACTGCGCAGTAGCCGGTAATGGCATCGCAGATCCGTTCGGCGCTGGTGATCAGCGGGAACCAGGCAGCTGCCTCGGGCCCGGCAGGTGGTGGTTCGGTCAGCGACTTCTGCAATTGCAGGCGGATGTCCGCCAGGGCGCCATAGGCTGTGCGGCGGCAGGCGCTGGCCTGCTGGTTATCCTGCGCTTGCCCGGGATCGGGCAGGCAGGCGCGCAGGTAGGCGGCAATGGCCTTGCGCGCCTCGCGGAAGGCCTGTACAAGTTGGCGCTCATGGCGCTTGGGCCAGATGGCATAGCCGAATACCAGGACGATGAGTCCGCCCAGCAGCGTATCCACCAGGCGCAATGCGGCGTAGTTGATGCCGTGCGTTTCCGGGGTGACGAAGTCGATCAGCACCAACACCAGCGGCGTCAGCGCCAGCGTGTACATGGCATAGGAGCGTTGCGAGGCCCAGGGAAGAGTGATGGCGATGAGTGTCATGACGATGACGAAGCTGGGGCCGGGTTCGAGCACGGCCAGCAGGATGGCGCCAAGGATGACGCCGATGCTGGTGCCTATGCTGCGTAGGATGGTGCGCGCGAAAATGGAGCCGAAATCCGGTTTCATGATGATGAGGATGGTCATCGGCACCCAGTACCAATGGCTTTTGGCATCTATCCAGTGCAGCGAAAAACCGATGGCGACGCACAGGGAAAGCGCCAGTGCGGATGCGATGGTAGCCCGGCCAGGGGTCAGGCGGTCCAGCAGGATGCGCAGCCGGCTCTCGCGGGCTTGCGCCGGCGCCTGCGTCACGCCGGAAGCCGGCTTTTTGGCGGGCGCAGCGCTGTTCCAGAAGGAGTCGTACAGTGCCTGGACCGCCCGCAGCAAGGCGGGGTCCTGGGGACAGGCGGTGCTCGCCGGTGCCCTTGTGCCGTGGGCCAGCGCCTGGCCGATGGGCTGCAGTTGCTCGGCGGCGCGCCTCAGGGTGTCGGCATCCTGGCAAGCCATGATGCAGGCGAACAGGTTGTCGAAGCGCTGCAGCGAGGCGGCGGTGCGTTCGGTCAGGGGGGTGCGTCCTTGCGCATGGGCGCGAATCTGGAGCATCTGGGCATAGAGCACGCTGAGCCGGTCTGTGACCTGACGCCGTGCCGCGTCGGTGTCCTGTTTATCCGCACGGGCCAGCGCCAGTGCGCGCAGCGCCTGTGTCAGGGCGGCGAGCATGGCGCGCTGTGAACGTTGCCGGAAGCATAGCGCCTCCACGCCCAGCATCAGCGCGTAGAAGGCATTGCCGGCCAGCAGCATCAGGGCCGGCAGCCAGAAATCCGGGCCGATGTGGCCATTGCCGGTCATGACGGTGCCCATGACCAGCGCCTGCAGGCTGCCGGAGGACAGCGCGGCACTGTAGCTGCTGATAATGCTGCCGATGAAGGCAGCGCATACCATGGTGACCGTCACCACGCCCCAGGAGTAATCGCTCAGGTAGCCCAGTAGGCATCCCGCCGCGCCCATGGGAGCGGAGATGGCGATTTTCCAGAAGATGGCCTTGTAGGGACCCTCGCGTTCCGCACTGGCTTGCAGCAGAGAGCCCATGGCGATCCACAGGCTGGCGGCGAGTTGATCGAAGACGATGCCCAGCGCCAGGGGCAGGCCCATGCCGATGGCGGCGCGGATGGAAACGCCCCAGCGCCAGTGGGCGGGCTTGAGGGTAGTCAGTTCCCTGAGCCATGGATTGGGCCGGATGGCAGGGCGGGCGGATGATGCAGCTTGCGGCATGCGACGTCTTCCGGAAAAAGAATGGGTGGCAGGTGCCAGGCGGCGAGCCGGGGCTCGCGGGCCCAGGGCCGTGTGGCGGTCCTGGCTGCGCGCGAAGGTGGTGCACCGCCATCATACCGGCTACGTTGCAGCGGGCAATAGGCGGCCAGGGCAAATCCTGTCCCCTGGCCGGAGGGGGTGTCAGGAAAGGAAAAATATCGGCTCGCTGAACCCTCGCCTGGCGAGAGTTTTCAGGCCCTGGGCCTGTGCCCGCATCAGGGCTGGTTCAGGAAACCGAAGAAATCCGAAAGGAAGCGGCGGCTGCTTTCTTGGTAGCCTTCCATGGTGAAGTGCACCAGGTCTTTGCCCACCCATTCGCGCTGCTGCCATTCCAGCATGGGGCAGGCGCCGCCCATGGCCTGTTTCCAGTCCCAGAACAGGGTTTTTTCCTCGCGTGCCACTTCCCACTGCACGCGGCGCACGGTGTCGTGCATGGCGGGCCTGCGGTCCTGGCAACTGGCCGGCGCGGGCCGGGCGCGATCCATGGCGTCGGGGATGCCGACGATCAGGACGGCTGCGTCGGGCAGGGCGCGCCGTATCTGGCGGATACCGGCGCGCAGGCTGGTGGCCATGTCCTCGGCAAGCAACTTGTCGTCAAAGGACTCATTGGTGCCGTAGGCCAGGATGATCAGGTCTGCATGGGTGGCCTGCAATTGCTCCAGCCAGCCCGGCGACCATTTTTCAAAGATGGTCTGCCGGGCGCCATTGGTGCCGACGGGGGAAACGATGACGCCATTGCTGCCCGTTTTCTCCAGCCAGATGCCGCCCAGCTGAGCGCCCTGGGCGCGAGGCGCAGTAATGGAAAACGGCAGGCGCACGTCCACGGTGACGCGTTGCCAGCCTTCGCCGGGCTGGCGTGGGGCCAGGGGCTGGCGCCTGCCGCGTGCATCCTCGACAAGCAGCGCGGGACCGGTCGTGGTCTGGCGCACCAGGAAGGAGGCACGGTACAGCGAAGTATCGGGCTGGCGCAGTTCAATGCGGATGCGGGCGCCCTCCCTGGTGGGCATGGCGATATTGCCGCCCAGCGGGAAATGCGGGTGTTCTTCGGTACGGCTGGAGGTGAGCTGCCAGTGGGTGGAGCGGACCTTGACCAGCATGTGGCTCTGGCCGCGTATGTCCATGGGTGCGATCCAGCCGATGCCGGCATTGCCCAGCGAGGCCTGCAGCGTGCGGCGCAGGCCGGAGGTGAAGGTATCCGACGCCGTGTGTGAATCGCCTAGCTGCACGATGGACAGGGTGCCAGCGGCGGCGCCGGCCTGGCGGGCGCGGAAATTCGCGATCAGGCGTTCGCGGTTAGGGTCGCCGAAGTCCGTCAGGCCGGAAGTACCGACAGGGGGGATGTCATGGGCCAGCGGCGGGGCTGCCTTGGGTGGTGCGGCGGGTTCGGCCGCCGCCGCCAGCTGTGGATGGTAGGGGTTGCAGCCACTGGACAGTGCCAGCGCGAGCAACAGGGGGGCAAGCCAGCGGCGCGCAGGCAGGGCGCTCATTGGGCTGCGTCCGGCGCAGGCAGGACGTCGATGCGAGCCAGCACCGCTTCGGCGATCAGGCGCTGGCCCGCCACCGTGAAGTGGATGCCGTCGTCGATACGCACCTTGACACGGCGATCGCCGACCTGCACGTGGGTCGAGTACGCAGCGTTCTCGTTGCCCAGTAGCAGATTGGTAGGAATGAACTGGGCGCCGGCATGGGCGACTTCCGAGGCATACAGGGTGTTCAGGTAGTCCATGGACTGGTTGAGTGAATTCTTTTTCATGGCCGGGACTTCCAGCCACATGACATGGACCTGATGTTCGCGCGCGCTTTCGAGCAAGGCACGGATGCGTTCGCGATAAGCGGCTTCCCATTCCGGCGACTTGAATCGAAGGAAAGGCTGGCCTCGCGCAAGGGGGAAGTCCCAGGGGTCATTGGGGCCGAGAAATACCACCATCAGCCGGATGTCAGGATGGCTGGCGAGTGTCTGCTCGACGGTGGCCGGCCAATTGAAGAAGCCAGTATAAGCCAATCCGCTGCTTTGCTTGCTGAGGTCCAGGCTCTCGATGCCATGCTCTTTGAAGAGCTGTTTGCGGACATGCGGTGCCACCCCCTGCATCATCGAATCGCCGACGAAAAACACGGTGTCGCCGGCTTGTAGCAATACCTGCGGTGGGGGGGGCTGGAACAGATCGGGGGGGGCAGACGTGCCAGCTTCTTCTGTCGTCGTGCGGTTTGCTTCATTACCGATGTCTGCGGCCGAGCCCGCGTTGCGGCTCGCTGCCACCAGGCTGTCGGGGGCCGCGTCAGGCTGGCCGGCAGGCCATGCGTCCAGGGTGTTGTGCCGTGCTTTCAGCGGCATTGTGTCGTCACGTACCAGCGAGGTAAGCACGCCGGATTCAGGTAGCGCCGCCGGCTCAGGCAGCACTGACCAGGGGTACTCATGGGCGTCCAGCACTGTTTCTGCTGGCACTGTCGATGGCGGTTCCTGTGCGGGGGCTGGCACGGCAGCGGCAGGGGGGGCGGCCGCTTCCGACGCTGGCCGCGCGGGGCGGGCCTCCATACCGCGCACGGTGGCCTGTTGCGCCTGGCGTGGCGGCGTCAGCCATGTCTGGTTGATGCGCTCGCGCATGGCATCGTCGAAACGGTGCAAGGCGGCGCTGCCTGCGTCCTGGTAGTGCATCCAGTCGCGTTGCAGTTCACCACCGGTCTGCCACAGCGCCGAGGACTGGAACGCCGGAATGCCGGGGTCGCGGTGATACACCTCCAGCCAGTAGTTACTGATGGAATTCTGCATCAGCCATACCAGCGCGGCAGCGGTCAGCAGCAGTGTGTAGAGCAGCTTGAAAAACGGCCGGCGTACCGGCGCCGGATTAGAATTTCGCATAGATGAAACCGGGAATGCCGGGAGGCGACAGTGTCATGCCTATCCACACCAGGGCGACCAGAACGAACGGCTGCAATACCCAAGGCGTCTGTCCGGTGCGTGCCAGCAGTTGTCGGGTCAGCTGCGCCAGCCTGGGATAAAGCATCAGCAGCAGCCAGGCCAGCAACAGGTAGAAGGGGGAATTGAATTGCAATGGCTGCTGGAAGTTGGAAAACAGCGCCTGAATGAAGTCCGTGCTTTGCTCCAGTGTCTGGCTGCGGAAGAAGATCCAGGCGAATGCCACGTAAAGCACGGTGGCGGTATTTGCCAGCAGCGGTGAAATACCGCTCAGCCGGTCGCGTCCGAACAGGCGGTCGCCACAGTTCAGCAGGATCATGCCCAGGCCATGGATCGCGCCCCAGGCCAGGAAGTTGACGCTGGCGCCGTGCCAAAGGCCCGACAGCACCATGGCGATCATCAAGTTGGCCTGGGTGCGGGAGAAACCCTTGCGTGAACCGCCCAGCGGGATATACAGGTAGTCGCGAATCCAGGTGGACAGGCTGATATGCCAACGTGACCAGAAATGGCGCAGGTTGGTCGCGGCGTAAGGCGCGTCGAAGTTGATGGGCAGGCGAAAGCCCAGTAGTAGCGCCAGCCCGGTGACCAGATCGGTATAGCCCGAGAAATTCAGGTAGATCTGCCAGCTGTAGGCCACCAGCCCGAGCAGGGCATCGAGCGCATGGTATTCCAACGGGTTGGCGAAAACCGGATCGGCCCAGGTGTCAGCCAGCACGGCACTGAGCCAGACCACCTTGAGTATGCCCAGCGCGATCAGCAGCAGGCCACGCGGATACTCGTCAAGCTGGCGCGGTGCGGTGCTGGTGATCTGGGGCAGGAAATCCCTGGCCCGGTTGATCGGGCCGGCGATGACGCTGGGGAAAAACGCCAGAAACAGTGCGAGCTGGTCCAGACGCACCGGCTTGAACTCGCCGCGCTGCAGCGAGACCAGGTAGCTGATCGAATGGAAGGTGTAGAACGAAATGCCCAGCGGCACCATGACTTGCAGCGCCGGCAGCATGTGCTTCAGGCCCAGCGCCAACAACAGGGTATTGATGTTTTCGCTGAAAAAGTCGAAATACTTGAAGAAGGCCAGATTGGCGATGGCCAGCGTGATCGCCAGGCCTAGCGCCAGCTTGCCATGCGTGCGCCATCGTGCGATGAGCAGCGCGCAGGCATGAATGCCCAGTGTGTAGCCGGCCAGAACCAGTGCGAAATAGGGATGGAAGCTGGCCAGGATGTAGTAGCTGGCCAGCAGGATGAAACTGTTCTGTATTCCCGGCAGTGCTTTGCATGCCCAATACAGCAGCAGGAAGAGCAGGAAGAAAACCGAGAATTCAAGTGAGAGGAAATTCATAAGCCGGGGCGCCCGCGATGCTGGCGCCCGCTTGGCAGGCAGGCGGCGTCGCTTATCTTAACGTTTGCTTATTATTGGGACGCCGGCATGATACAACGCTTTGGGCGGGGTAACGGTCGGGGAAATGCCTGGTTACCGATGCCTAGATAAAGAAAGATTCTGGCATGCCGCCGGCCCTGCGGGGAGCGGGGGCGGCGGCATGCCGGGGACTCAGCGGCCGTAGGCCAGGTCCCGCAGCCACAGCGACATGCCGGGGATGTACGTGATCACCATCAGGCACAGCAGCACAACGATGACCAGCGGTACCAGGGGCTTCATCAGCCGTTCCAGGGAGATCTTGGCGATGGCGCAGGCGGCGAACAGGTTCACGCCCAGCGGCGGCGTGATCATGCCCAGCGCGAGGTTCACGATCATGATGACGCCGAAGTGCACCGGGTCGATGCCGAACTGCATGGCCACCGGCAGCAGCAGCGGCGCCAGCACCACGATCGAGGCCGAGGTCTCGATGAACATGCCGACCACGAAGAGCGCGACGTTGATGCCCAGCAGGAAGGTGAAGCTGTCGGAGAACAGTGTGCTCAGCCAGGCGCCCAGCATGTCTGGCACGCCTGCGCGGTTCAGCAGGAAGCTGAAGACGCCCGCATTGGCGATGATGAACATGATGACCGCCGTGGAAATCACCGAGCGGTGCAGCACGCGGGAAAACTGCTTCACGTTCATTTGCCGGTAGATGAACATGCCCACGAACAGCGCATAGACCACTGCCACCACTGACGCCTCGGTAGGCGTGAAGATGCCGCCATAGATGCCGCCGAGAATGATGACGGGCATCAGCAGCGCCAACCAGGCGCGCTTGAAGGCAGGCCAGACCGACAGGCGGCCTTCGCCGTCATGCTTGCCCAGGCCGTTGCGGCGGGCGTAGAACCAGGCATAGGCCATCAGCGCGAAGCCGATCAGCAGGCCGGGGATGACGCCAGCGATGAACAGTTCACCCGTGGAGGTTTCCGTCGAGACCGCATACAGGATCATCGGGATCGACGGCGGCAGGATGACCCCCAGTTCCGCCGATGCCGCCTGCAGCGATGCCGCGAATGGTACCGGGTAGCCGTGCCGCGCCATGGCGGGGATCAGGATGGCGCCGACCGCGAAGGTGGTGGCGACACTGGAGCCCGCGACGGCGGAGAAGATCATGCAGGTCAGGACGCAGGTGCAGGCCAGGCCGCCCTGCATGCCGCCGACCAGGCTTTTGGCGAAATCCACCATACGGGCGGAAATACCGCCGGCTTCCATCAGGTTGCCGGCCAGGATGAAGAAGGGAATGGCGACCAGCGGGTACTTGTCCAGTGCGGCAAACAGCTGTTGCGCCACCACCAGCCAGGTCAGGTTGCTGGATGCGACACCCAGCAGGCTGGACAGGCCGATGGAGACGGCGATCGGGATGGACAGCCCGAAAAACACCAGCATCGAAACGATCATTAATTGGGACATGGCGAGGATTCCGTATTCAGTCCATCAACCTTGTGCATCGTTGCGCTCGGGCGCAGCGGCATCGCGGTCGAACAGGCGGGCAAAGACCGCAATGGCGGCCAGGGTCGTGCCCACGGGAATGGACAGATAGATCCAGGAAATCGAGATATCCAGGCTGGGCATGCTCTGGAACCGGACACGGTGGGTCATTTGCCCGCCAATCCAGGCCAGGAACAGCAGGAAGCCGGCACAGATGAGGGCCAGCACCCATTCCAGGATATGCCGGGGCCGTCCCGTCAGGCGTTCGCGCAGCATCTCGACGCTGATCATGGCGCCGTGCCGGAAGGCCAGGGAGATGCCGAGCATGACGGTCCAGATCAGGACGGCGCGGGTCAGGATTTCACTCCAGTCGGAGGGGGCCTGCAGGACGAAGCGCGTGATCACCTGGTAAAAGGCGGTCACGACGGCGACGAGCAGCAACACCTGGGTAATGAGAGAGACGGCGCGGAAAAGGACGCGGTCGAACAGGCAGAGCAGACGCATGATGACAGTGTTTCAGGAAGAGAAACGCCCGAAGTTGCAGCGCAACGCCGGGCATGGCTCGGAGGCGGACATGGCGGCATCGGCCATGTCCATTCCCCGGGATCCGGGTCAGTGCCGGATTACTTGGTGTCCTGGATGGCCTTGATCAGGTCGGCGCCATAGCGCTTTTCATAATCCTTGTAGGCCGGCTGGACTGCCTGCTGGAATGCCTCGCGGTCGATTTCCGTGGTGATCTGCATGCCTTCGCCGCGCAGCTGCTCCAGGCCATTCTTCTCGACATTGTCGACGTAGTCGCGCATGGCCTTGGCCCCATCGACGGCGGCCTGCTTGAACAGCGCCTTGTCGGCATCGTTCAGGCCTTCATAGACGGAGGGCGAAACGATGATGACGGTGGGCGCGTAGACGTGCGACGTCAGCGAGAGGTACTTCTGGATTTGCGACAGCTTGGCCGAAACGATGACCGACAGCGGGTTTTCCTGGCCGTCGATGGTGCCTTGCTGCAGGGCGGTGGCCACTTCAGGCCAGGCCATGGGCGTGGGCAGCATGCCGATTTCGCGGAAGGCGGCGATGTGCACGGGGTTTTCGGTGACGCGGATCTTCAGGCCCTTGGCGTCTTCAGGCGTGCTGACCGGACGCACGTTGTTGGTCAGGTGGCGGAAACCTTGTTCGCCCCAGGCCAGCGCGACCAGGCCGCGCTTGGAGAAGTCTTCTAGCATGCCTTCGCCGATGGGGCCGTCCAGCACGGTACGGGCATGGTCCAGGTCGCGCAGCAGGAAGGGAATGTCGAAGACGCCGGTGGAGGGCACGAAGTTCAGCGTGGCGCCGGTCGAAACGATGGCCAGGTCGATGGTGCCCAGTTGCAGGCCTTCCAGCACTTCGCGTTCGCCGCCCAGCGCACTGTTGGCGAATTGCTGCACGGTGTAGCGGCCGTCGCTGGATTTAGCGAGGGATTGCGCGAATGCCTCGCCGCCAGCGCCATAATGGGATTGCTGCGATAACGCATAGGCCATCTTCAGAGGGGCCGCGGCGCTGGCCGGGGCGGTGGCGACGATGGCGACGGATGCCATGGCGATGGCAAGCCAGTTCTTACGCATGATGAGTTTGCTCCTGATCCTGAGGGGGCGGCAGCCTGCGGCGCTGGGAAAGGGATGGGCAGCGCGACGGGAGCCTGAATTTTTTTCAGTGCAGCAGAGGGGAAGGGCCATCGTGCAGCAGTCCCCAGGAGCTGGCCGCGCATCGGTTACCATGCGGATCACGCCGAACCGGCGGCAGCTGTAATATCTTAATAATAATACTACGCATGGTATGCAAGGTTTCTCATGAGTCGTGTGCAACCCATTTTCGAGCCCTATGACACCAGCCGCAGTCTGTACGAGCATCTGGGGGGCGAGACCGGTGTGCGGCGCATCGTAGACCGATTCTATGACCTGATGGACCTGGAAGACGACTTCCGCGAGTTGCGCGCCGTGCATGGACCCAGCCTGGACGAGGCGCGCGACAAATTGTTCTGGTTCCTGAGTGGCTATTTCGGCGGCCCTGATCTCTATATCAGCCGTTTTGGCCATCCGCGCCTGCGCGCCCGCCACCTGCCGTTTCCCATTGGAACGACAGAGCGCGACCAATGGGTGGCCTGCATGGGCCGGGCGTTGGTGGACGAGAATGTGCCCGCGCCGCTGGTCGACCGCCTGGTCCATACTTTTTTCGGTGTGGCCGATTGGATGCGTAACCGTGAAGGCTGAGCTGCAGTCCGCGCCGGCGCGCAGCCCCACTGGCGAAGCCATCGTGCGCTGGCGCGGCGGTGCGATGATCTATGATCCGCAGGCCCTGTCAGGCAAAGGCGCGCAGGCCGGGCCGCACTGGCTGACGCCGCCGCCAGGCGCGCAGCCGGTCGGGGCGGGCGGTCGGCAGGCCGCCTGGTATGTGGAAGGAGATTTCGGTGCTGGCGTGCTGCGCGGCTATCGTCGTGGCGGCTTGCTGGCGCGCATCAACCGCGACCGCTACCTGTGGCAGGGGGAAGATTTCACCCGGCCGTTCCGCGAATTCCGTTTGATGGCCGGCATGCGTGCGGCAGGGTTGCCGGTGCCGCAGGTATTGGCGGCCGGCTATTGGCGTACTGGTCCCTGGTATCGGGCGGCGTTGTTGACGCGCCGCATTCCCGGCGCCGTGCCGCTGGCCAAGCGTCTGGCGGACCGTTGCGCACTGACGTTGGCGGCGCGCGCGGTCTTCGATATGCACCAAGCCGGCGTCTATCATGCCGATCTGAATGTCTACAACCTGCTGTTCGACGCCACGGGCGCGCCCTGGATCATAGACATGGACCGTGGGCGCCTGGGGCTGGACGAGGCCCAGCGGCGCGAGACTCTGGCACGCCTGCGGCGTTCGTTCCTGAAGGTCGGCGGCGAGGTGGAGGGCGGCCAGGCCTGGCAGATTTTCTCCGGCGCCTACATGCACTGCACCACGGGCTGACCCTGGAAGCGCTGGCGATTCGCGCCACAGGCGCGTTGCCTGGCCAGGCGGATTGTAGGAAACCGAGCGGATTTCTTCATGTTTTTGCCCGTTCTCCCAGGCAAAAAGCTTTATGATTCGGGCTTTTCACACATGCGGATTTTCGCGGGGGTCATCATGGGGGAAGAAATCCTGAACGGGGCGCGCAGGCGCGCGCTCGCGGGCGCGCTGGCCGGTGTGGCGCTGTCGCTGGCGGCGCTGCCGTCGGCGATGGCGCAGGACAACAAGGTCGTCAACGTCTACAACTGGGCGGAATACACGGCGCCGGATACCTTGTCGGGCTTTGAAGCCGCGACCGGCATCAAGGCGCGTTACGACGTTTATGACAGCAACGACATGCTGCAATCCAAGTTGCTGGCAGGCCGTTCCGGCTATGACGTGGTCGTGCCGTCGACCCACTATGCCGCCCGGCAGATCCAGGGCGGCCTTTACCAGAAGCTCGACAAGAGCAAGATCCCCAATTGGGAGCACCTGGACCCCGACCTGATGGCGCTGGTTGCGACGGTCGACCCGGGTAATGAATACCTGATCCCCTGGGGCTATGGCACCAACGGCCTGGGCTTCAATGTGACCAAGGCCAGGGAAATTCTGGGGGCGGATGTCGACCTGGCTGACTGGAAACTGCTGTTCGAACCGGAAAACGCCGCCAAATTGCAGCGTTGCGGCATTTCTATCCTCGACGAGGCGGCGCAGGTGTTCCCGGCTGTGCTGCACTACCTGGGCAAGGACCCCAACAGCAGCAATCCTGATGACTACCAGGAGGCCGCAGAGGTCCTGAAGAAAATCCGTCCATACATCCGCCAGTTCAGTTCGTCGGGCTATATCGACGAACTGGCCAGCGGCGACCTTTGCATGGTCTATGGCTTTTCGGGCGACGTCATGATTTCGCGCCATCGCGCCAAGACGTCCGGCCAGAAGTTCGAAGTGGATTACTTCATTCCTGCCGGCGGCGCGCCAGCCTGGTTCGATACCATGGCGATTCCCAAGGATGCGCGCAATGTCGATGCGGCCCATGCCTTCATCAACTACATCGAAACGCCCCAGGTGCATGCGGCCATCACCAACCACATGTTCTATCCCAATGCCAACAAGAGCGCGCGTGAATTCGTGAACCCGGAAGTGGCGAACAACCCGATGATCTACCCGGCGGCCGAGGTTTCCCAGACGCTGTATGTCATCAAGCCCCAGCCGCCGCGTATTCAGCAGTTGCAGACCCGGCTCTGGAATTCCCTCAAATCGGGACGCTGATCCTACAGGCTTGTGAATATCATGGCGGAAAACCGTGTGCCGGTGCAGCCCTTTGCTGTCGATCCGGATGATTTCGTACAACTCGTCGACCTGGTGAAAATCTTCGACGAGACCGTGGCGGTGCGTTCGGTCAATCTGTCGGTACGGCGCAATGAACTGTTTGCCTTGCTGGGCAGTTCGGGCAGTGGCAAGTCGACGCTGCTGCGCATGCTGGCCGGTTTCGAGCAGCCGACGTCCGGGCAGATCCTGCTAGATGGCGTGGATATTGCTCGAGTGCCGCCGTATCGGCGCCCGGTGAACATGATGTTCCAGTCCTACGCGTTGTTTCCTCACATGACGGTCGAGGCCAATGTGGCCTTCGGCCTCAAGCAGGAGGGCGTGGACCCGGCGGAAATCCATGAGCGCGTCTATGAGGCGCTGGACCTGGTGCAAATGGTGCCTTACGCCAAGCGCAAGCCCAACCAGCTTTCTGGCGGGCAGCAGCAGCGGGTGGCCCTGGCGCGCAGCCTGGTCAAGCGGCCCAAGCTGTTGCTGCTCGACGAGCCGATGTCGGCGCTGGACAAGCAGATTCGCCAGAAGACGCAGATCGAGCTGGTGCGCATCCTCAACCAGGTGGGTGTGACCTGCATCATGGTGACGCATGACCAGGAAGAAGCCATGACCATGGCCGATCGCCTGGCGGTGATGACCGATGGCGAGATCGTCCAGTGCGGCACGCCGCAGGATGTCTATGCCTTCCCGAATTCGCGTTTCGTCGCGAGTTTCATTGGTTCGACCAATATTTTCACTGGCACAATCGTCGTTGACGAGCCGGACCATGTCGCTATCGAGTGCGAGGAACTGGGGCGGCGTCTATACGTCAACCATGGCATCAGCGAGCCGCTGGGCATGGATGTCTACGTTTCGTTGCGCCCGGAAAGCGTGCTGGTGCGCCGCGAGCAACCGCCAGGCGAGGTCAACTGGGCGCGCGGCGTTGTCAGCCATATGGCCTGGCTGGGCAGTTACGCGCTGTACCAGATCCGGCTGGATTCCGGCAAAGTGGTGGAAGCCAGCGTGCCCGGCCTGATGCTGGCGCGCGAAGATGCGCCCGGCATCGACGACGAAGTCTTTATCACCTGGGACGCTGATAGCGGCGTGGTGCTGGCATCATGATGTTCAAGCGCTGGCGCCGTGAGCGCTCGGGCCTGCCCAGCCTTTCTCGGCTGCTGGCCATCGTGCCGCCTTATTTGTGGCTGGCACTGACCCTGCTGGTGCCTTTCCTGCTGGTGCTGAAGATCAGCTTTGCCGACCAGGATTTCGGCCTGCCGCCCTATACGGCGCTGGCCGAATTCAAGGAAGAGGCGCTGCATGTGTCCCTGCACCTGCGCGGCTACCTGCTGTTGCTCAATGATTCGCTGTATGTCGCCACCTACCTGAATTCGCTCAAGATGGCGGCGGTAACCACCCTCTGGTGCATCCTGATCGGCTTTCCGCTGGCCTACTACATTGCGCGTTCCGCTCCGGCGGTGCGCGGCCTGCTGCTGTTGCTGGTGATCCTGCCGTTCTGGACCTCGCTGCTGCTGCGCGTCTATGCCTGGGTGGGCATTCTGCGCAATGACGGCCTGCTGAACAGCCTGCTGCTGTGGCTGGGCATCATCGACGCGCCCATCCCGATGTACCGCACGGATTTCGCCGTGTATGTCGGCATGGTCTACGCTTATCTGCCATTTTTCATCCTGCCGCTCTATGCCACGCTGGTCAAGCTCGACAACCGCCTGCTGGAAGCTGCCTACGACCTGGGCGCGCGGCCCTGGTCAGCGTTCCTTCATGTCACGCTGCCCATGGCCTGGCCCGGCATCGTGGCCGGGGCGCTGCTGGTATTCATTCCCTGCGTAGGGGAGTACGTCATTCCGGAAATGCTGGGTGGCGCCGATACGCTGATGATGGGGCGTCTGGTCTGGGATGAATTCTCGCGCAACTCCGACTGGCCGGTTGCGGCCTCCATCACCGTGGTGATGGTGTTGTTCCTGCTGGTGCCCTTCGTTTGGTTCCAGCGCAACCAGATGCGCCAGATGCGTGTGGCGGGCGACGTGGAGGAAAAGGCATGAAGCCCAATCCCTGGTTGCGCCTGCTCAGCTTCGCGTTGGGTTTCGGTTTCCTGTACCTGCCGTTGTTCACGTTGGTGGTGTTTTCGTTCAACGCGTCCGAAATGGTGACCAAATGGAGCGGATTTTCGCTGCGCTGGTACCGCGAACTGCTTAACGACGAAGTCTTGCTGTCGGCGGCCTGGCTATCGCTGCGGGTGGCGGCGATGACCGCGACCATGGCGGTCGTCATTGGCACCTGGGCGGGCTACGTGCTGGCGCGCATGCGTCGCTTTCCTGGTATTTCCCTGTTCGTCGCGATGATCAGCGCACCGTTGGTGATCCCTGAAGTGATCCTGGGGATTTCGCTGCTGCTGATGTTCGTGGAGCTGCACAATCTGACGGGCTGGCCCGAAGGGCAGGGTGTGTTCACCATCTGGGTGGGCCACGTGGTGCTGGCGACGGCCTATGTCGCGGTGATCATTCAATCGCGACTGCGTGAATTCGACCGTTCACTGGAAGAGGCTGCGCTGGACCTGGGCGCAACGCCGCTGACGGTATTTTTCCGCATCACCTTGCCGTTGATCGCGCCGGCATTGGCGGCCGGCTGGCTGCTGGCCTTCACGCTGTCGCTCGATGATGTCGTCATCGCGTCCTTCCTGTCGGGGCCGGGTTCGACCCTGTTGTCGCCGGAAATTTTTGCCCGCGTGCGCCTGGGGCTCAAGCCCGAGGTCAACGCACTGGCTACTATCTTTATTGTCGCGGTAGGTATTTGCGTGCTCGTTGCCTACCGCCTGCAGAAACGCAAGGAGGTATCGTCATGAGCCTGGTCCTTTACGGCCTGAATAAGTGCAGCACCTGCGTCAAGGCGCGTGCCTGGCTGGACAGCCACGGCGTGGCGCACACGTTCGTCGATTATCGCGACCATCCGGTGGACCCGGCACTGTTGCGGGATTGGGCGGCCCAGTTGGGTGGCTGGGAGAAGCTCGTCAACCGGGCTTCCATGACCTGGCGCAACCTGCCCGAATCCGCTCGCAGTCCGGCCGATGACGCCGCCTGGCTGGCCCTGATTGCCGACTATCCGGCGTTGGTGCGCCGTCCCGTGGCGGTCGATGGCGACGGCAAGGTTGGCGTCGGTTTCCGCGAAGCCACCTATGCGGCGCGTTTCCTGCCTGCGTAGACGGTGCCGGGCCGCTGTTTCGGCGTGCCGGGCGTATGATGTTTTTTTTCTGACTGACAGGTTTCATTCATGTTGTCGCAGCAACAACTCAAGCAGCAAGCGGCCGATGCCGCCTTGGCCTATATCGAACCCATGCTGGGCGCGGATGTCATCATCGGCGTGGGCACGGGTTCCACGGCGGATCTTTTCATCGACGGCCTGGCACGCTATGCCGGCCGCTTCCGCGGCGCGGTGGCCAGTTCGGTGCGCAGCGCCGAGCGCCTGGCCGGCCACGGTATCGCCGTGCTGGACCTCAATGACGTGCAGCACATGCCGGTGTATGTCGATGGCGCCGACGAAATCGACGCTGGCATGAATATGATCAAGGGCGGAGGTGGCGCGCTGACGCGCGAGAAAATCGTCGCCTCGGTGGCGGACGAATTCGTGTGCATTGCTGACGATAGCAAGCTGGTCCGGCGCCTGGGGCGCTTCCCGCTGCCGGTGGAAGTCATTCCCATGGCGCGCGAAGCCGTGGCCCGTGCGTTGCGTGCCTATGGCGGTATTCCGGCGTTGCGCGAGGGCTTCGTGACCGACAACGGCAATGTCATCCTGGACGTTTCCGGCCTGGAAATCAACGAACCGGCCCGCCTGGAGCAGGAAATCAACAACCTGCCGGGTGTCGTCACCTGCGGCCTGTTCGCGCTGCGCGGCGCGAACCTGGCGCTGTTGGCGGGCAGCGACGGCGTGCAGCGCCTGCTGCCGGGCGCGCGCGGCTGAGAGCCGGGGGCAGCGCGGCACCTCAGTGCTGCGCTGTTGCCATGGGCACGAGGATGACGCCCGCGTAAGTTGCATTCACGCGTATGTTGCATTCATGAATTTGTCATGATTAGGTCATAAGATCACTTTCTGACATACGGCCACTGTCCGCTTCGCGATGGCGCGGGCGCTTCCCGACGGCTGGCGTTCTTCACATGGATCGTTTTGAATAGGCAGGGATCACAGGATGAGTGAGCATACCAACAGGCAGTTTGCGACGGATCTGGAAACCATCCGTTCCCAATTCCTGCAGATGGGGGGCGTCGTCGAGGCGATGATCGGCGAAGCGGTGGATGCGCTGGCCGGCAACGACCCGGTGCTGTTCGAGAAAGTGCGCGAACGCGAAAAGGAAGTGAACCGCCGCGAGGTCGAGATCGACGAGCGCATCGGCCTGACGCTGGCCCTGCACCAGCCGACCGCCATTGACCTGCGCACCTTGCTGGCCGTTTCCAAGATGCTGACCGATATGGAACGCTCGGGCGACGAGGCCGACAAGATCGCCTCGCTGGCGCGCCGCATCCATGACGCCGAGCAGCATCGCATGCCGGTGATCGAACTGCGCCACATGGCCAATAGCGTGATCACCATGCTGCGCCAGACGCTGGACGCCTTTGCCCGCCAGGATGCGGTCCAGGCTGCCGCCGTGGTGCGCAGCGACAAGGAAGTCGACCGTGAGTGGAAGGCGGCCCTGCGCCATCTGATCACCTACATGATCGAGGACCCGCGTACCATCTCGCGCGCCATCGACATGATTTTTGTCGCGCGTGCGCTGGAACGCATCGGCGATCATGCCAAAAACATGGCAGAGCGTGTGATCTACATGGTGCATGGCGCCGATGTGCGCCATACCGGTGTCAAGAATGCCGAGCGCACGGCGGCGGGCGAAGAACCCATCAGCATTCACGAGAAACAGGCCAGCGACAGCAACAATTCGCAGTCCTGATGCCGGGCCTTCCCTGCCGCCGTCGAGTGGCAGGGGGGCGATAGGCCAAGAGGCCATGCAGGCCGCGCTGCCCGGTTGCCATGCTTCGTCCAGAAGCCCGGCAATCGGGCAGTGTTGCGTTCGGCGGGGGGCGGTTGCGCTTGGGTTATCCTGTGGGCCGCCATGGAAACGGAGCCATGGAAGCGGAATTGAAGGAGCAAGCATGCCGCATTGCATTATTGAACACGCGCCAGCACTGGATGGCCAGCACCTTGTCAGACAGGTATTTGCCGGGGCGCTGGACTCGGCGTTGTTCGAGCCGGATGGCAGCGATATCAAGGTGCGTGCGTATGCCTGCGATGCCTATTGCGTAGGTGCAGATATCGTGGGTAGTGCGAATACCACCGATGCCACGCATTTCATCCATGTCACGCTGCGCCTGCTGGCTGGGCGCACTGCCGTGCAGAAGCAGGAATTGGCGCAGGCGGTATTGGCTCGATTGCAGGCCCTGCCGTTGCAGAATTGTTCCGTTACGATCGAGGTGCAGGACATGGAGCGCGGCAGCTACCTCAAGTGGCTGGCCTGATTCTGGGCGGACTCGGTGGTGGGCTGCCCAGAAAGGCGCCCGAAGGGGATGTTTTGACAGGGGATGCTGGCTACAGGAAGCCGCTCTGGCTGAAAGGCGGGTTCTGGCGGTAGCGGCTAAGCCTGCAGGCCCGTGGTAAGAGGAACCCCGGCCAGGTCAAACTGCCAGCAGACAGCAGTCCGGCCGTAGCCGGGCGCCTGGGGTCAGGCCGAGGGCGGCACGAAGCCGTGGGCTTCGACCTGGCTGTCCTCGAACAGATGGCGTTCCATCTGTTGCGTCAGGTATTTGCGGGCGCGGGCGTCCGCCAGATTCAGGCGATTTTCATTGACCAGGCGCGTCTGGATGCTGAGCCATTCTTCCCAGGCTTCCCTGGAAATGCTTTCCCAGATGCGCTGGCCCAGCGCACCGGGGTAAGGTGGACGTTCCAGGCCTTCGGCTTCTTTCTTCAATTTGACACATTGGACGATACGGGTCATGGATGCACCTCTGGAAATGGCGTACGCCGCGCTGGCCGGCTGCTTCAGCCTGGCAGGGGCGCGGCGGGCCGGGCGCCAGGCGCCCGGGGTGAAAAGGGAAGGCAGGGCTGCGTGAGCGCACGATCTTGATGCGCCGGCGGCCCAGCCTGCATGATGACGATTTTAAAGGCGTCTGGCGCGCACGGCAGGCATAGCCGTTCTTGTTGCCAGGGTATATGGTGCATGCCGGCGGAACCGGCGTGGCAGGCAGTGGCTTTGCCCGAGGCCCACGGCCGGTTCAAGGCTTGCCGCCTGCCTGATACCGCCTACAGACGCTTGATGAAGACCATGCTGTTGCGCGAACGGTTGTAGCTGGCCTGACGTTCGCGTGGCAGGTCGGTGATGCCGCCCTGCACGAAGCCGCGCTTGATGAACCAGTGCGAGGTGCGAGTGGTCAGCACAAACAGGCGCTTGGAGCCGCGCTGGCGGGCCTGGGTTTCGATGTGGCGCAGGAGTTTGTCGCCGCCACCTTCGCCCTGCCATTCCGGATGGACGATCAGGCAGGCCATTTCTGCCATCTGCTCCTTGGGGAAGGCGTGCAGCGCGGCACAGCCGTAGATGACGCCATCGTGCTCCAGCACCGTGAAGTTGTCGACGTCGCGTTCGACCGTGCTCCGGCCGCGCGGCACCAGCGTGCCGTCGGCTTCCAGTGGTTCGATCAGTTGCAGCAGTGCGCCGACATCGTCCAGCGTCGCGGGCCGCAGGTCGTCCAGCGTGTCTTCCACCACCATGGTGCCCACGCCATCGTGGGTGAAGATCTCCAGCAGCACGCTGCCGTCCAGCGTGAAGGGGACGAGGTGGGCGCGGGCGACGCCGCGCTTGACCGCCAGCGAGGCATAGCGCAGCAGGTAGGCGGTGACTTCGTCCAGTTCCGAGGAGGTCAGCAGGCTGTCGGCGTCGGCACGGGCCAGTTCGGTATCCACGCTGCCGTCCGGATTGTGAACCGTGGTGTTCTCGGTCAGGAATATGAGCTTTTCCGCACGCAGCGCCACGGCGACGCTGGTGGCGACTTCCTCGACGGCCAGGTTGAAGGCTTCGCCCGTTGGCGAAAAGCCCAGCGGCGAGATCAGGACGATGGAGTCGTGGCTGATGGCGAAACGCAGTGCGTCGACGTCGATCTTGCGCACCTTGCCGGTGTGGCCGTAATCTACGCCGTCAATGATGCCGGCCGGTCTGGCCGTGACGAAGTTGCCCGAGATGACGCGGATGTGCGATCCGGACATCGGGGTATTGGGCAAGCCCTGGCTGAATGCAGCTTCGATATCCAGGCGGATTTCGCCGGCGGCCTCTTTGGCGCATTCCAGTTCGGCGGCGTCCATGGGTTGCAGGCCCAGGCCGAAACGGTTGGCATAGCCCTTCAGCCGCAGTTGCTCGTTGACCTGCGGCCGTGAGCCATGCAGCAGCACCATGCGAATGCCCAGCGCCGAAAGCAGCGACAAGTCCTGAACCAGCGCATTGAGCGCGCCCTCCTGTACCAGCTCGCCACCGAAGGTGACGACGAAGGTCTTGCCTCGGAATGCGTGCACATAGGGAGCAACGTCGCGGAACCATCGCACGAACTGTGCGGGCGCGAATTCGGGGGCTTCCTGGGCGGACAGGATTTCAGGCACGGGGTCGTCGGGCATGTCAGGTTAGTGTTCGGAAAAAAAGTCAGACGGAGGGTGGGAAGGAAACGGCATGGAGCAGGCAGACCTGACCATTGCCGGCGCGGTGGCAGTGCCAGGCGGCGCCAGTTAAAACAAGGCCGGCTCGGGGCCGGCGACGTACGGCCAGGCAGCGGATGCAGCCTGGACAGGAAAATTATAATATCTGCCAGCGGCCAGCGTGCCGTTTGGATGCTGCAAAAATGCCACCGCCGCGCCTGAGCGCGGGCAGGGGGGCGAATCCTGCGGCATCCTTGCCAGTTCCACAGGAGTTCCATGTCTGAGTCATCCGCGCCGGCCAACCGCCGCGCCGTCGTCACGCCCGAACGCGTGCTTCCCGCCATTACCTATCCGGAAGACCTGCCAGTCAGCGCCCGCCGCGATGAAATCGCCCGCGCCATCCAGGCGCACCAGGTGGTGATCGTCAGCGGTGAAACCGGTTCCGGAAAAACCACGCAGCTGCCCAAGATCTGTCTGGAAATCGGCCGCGCCGCGGGCCGGAAGATGATCGGTCATACGCAGCCGCGACGCCTGGCGGCGACCTCTGTCGCCAAGCGCATCGCGGAAGAGTTGAATACCCCGCTGGGCGAGCTGGTGGGCTACCAGATCCGCTTCAATGAAAAGGCCGGGCCGGGGGCCGCGATCAAGTTGATGACGGACGGGATTTTGCTGGCGGAATCGCAGCGCGACCCACTGTTGCGCCGCTACGACACCATCATCATCGACGAGGCGCATGAGCGCAGTCTGAATATCGACTTCCTGCTGGGCTACTTGCGGCAGATTCTGCCGCGCCGTCCCGACCTGAAGCTGATCATCACCTCCGCGACCATAGACGCCGAGCGTTTCGCGACTCACTTTGCTGGCGCGGACGGAAAGCCCGCGCCTGTCATCGCGGTATCCGGGCGGCTGTATCCGGTAGAGATTCGCTATCGCCCGGTGCGTGAGGAGCAGGATGCAGAAACCGCGACGCGCCAGGCCGGCGCCGGCCGTGGCCGCGAGCGTGACGAAGAGCGCGACCTGGTCGACGCGATCGTTGACGCTGTGGATGAGTGCTCGCGCCATGGGCCGGGCGACGTTCTGGTTTTCCTGCCGGGCGAGCGCGAGATCCGCGAAGCCGCCGATGCGCTGGGCCGCCACGTGCGCGCAGGGACGGAAATCCTGCCGCTGTTTGCGCGCTTGTCCCAGGCAGAACAGGAAAGTATCTTCCGGCCGCGTGGCAATGCACGGCGTATCGTTCTGGCGACCAACGTCGCGGAAACGTCCCTGACGGTGCCGGGGATACGCTATGTGGTCGATAGCGGCCTGGCGCGGGTCAAACGCTATTCCTGGCGCAACAAGGTCGAGCAGCTGCGCATCGAGCCCATCAGCCAGGCGTCCGCGAACCAGCGCGCCGGCCGTTGCGGCCGTGTGGGGCCGGGCGTTTGCATACGCCTGTACGACGAAGGCGATTTCAATTCGCGCGCGCCGTTCACCGACCCTGAAATCCTGCGTTCCTCACTGGCGGCAGTGATCCTGCGCATGAAGGCGCTGGGGCTGGATGACATCGAAACCTTTCCCTTCGTCGAGCCGCCCACCGGGCGCGCCGTGGCGGATGGCTATCAGTTGCTGCAGGAGCTGGGCGCACTGGATGATGCCAATGCGCTGACGCGTACCGGGCGCGATCTGGCCAAATTGCCACTGGACCCGCGCGTCGGGCGCATGATCCTGGCGGCGCGCCATGAACAATGCCTGGCGGAAATGCTGATAATTGCGTCCGCGTTGTCGGTACAGGACCCGCGTGACCGGCCATTGGCCGAACGCGAGGCGGCTGAAGCCGCGCAGGCGCGTTTCCAGGACGAAAAGTCCGAATTCGTGTCTTACCTGAAATTGTGGCGCTGGTATGGCGAGCAGGCCGCCAGCGGCCTGTCTCAGCGCAAGCAGGCGGGCGTCTTACGCCAGCATTTTCTTTCGCCGCTGCGCATGCGCGAGTGGCGAGATGTGCATAGCCAATTGCTGGCGCTGGTGCAGGAACACGAATGGCGCATCAATAGCGCCGAGGCCACCTACGAACAATTGCACCGCGCCCTGCTGGCCGGCCTGCTGGGCAATATAGGCCTGCGCGGCGAAGAGGGCGGGCAGTACCAGGGCGCGCGCGAGATTCGCTTCCTGGTCCATCCAGGTTCGCGCATGGCGAAGAAGGGCGGGCGCTGGGTACTGGCGGGCGAGCTGGTTGAAACCACGCGCCTGTATGCGCGTTGCGTGGCCCGCATCGAGCCGACCTGGGTGGAATCGGTAGGCAGCCATTTGCTGCGCCGCAGCTGGTCCGACCCGCGCTGGGAAAAGAAAACCGGCCAGGTGGTCGCCAACGAACGCGCCACGCTGTATGGCTTGCCTATCTATACCGGCAGGCGCGTGCAGTATGGCCGGGTCAATGCCGCGCATGCGCGCGAGCTGTTCATCCAGCAGGCTCTGGTGCCGGGCGAGATCGACACCAAGGCCGATTTCGTGGCGCGCAACCGCAAGCTGATCGCTCAGATCGAAAAGCTGGAACACCAGTCGCGCCGTCCGGACATCCTGGTGGATGACACACTGATTGCTGCTTTCTATGACCGTTTGCTGCCTGAAGGCATCAGCCAGACGGCGGCGTTGGAAAAATGGTATGCAGGGCTGTCGCGCGAGCAGGCGCAGGCCCTGCTGCTGCGGCGTGAAGACCTGATGCGCCACGAAGCGGCGGGCGTGACGACCGATGTTTTCCCCAAGCAGGTGGAGTGGGCCGGCGTTTCCATGGCGCTGTCGTATCACTTCGAACCGGGTTCCCCCAAGGATGGCGTGACGCTTTCGGTTCCGTTGTTCGCGTTGAACCAGCTGGATGCGCAGCGCTGCGAATGGCTGGTGCCGGGCATGCTCAAGGAAAAGGTGCATTTGCTGCTGAAATCGTTGCCGCAGAAGATGCGGCGCCATTGCGTGCCATTGCCCCAGTACGCTGCCGACTTCTATGAACGCTGGTTCGAGCGTCTGGAGAACCCTGGCATGGGGCTGCTGGAGGCGTTGGCGGCGGACATGTGGGAACAGGTGAAGGTACGTCCGGCGCCCGGCGATTTCAAGCTGGAAACCTTGCCGCCGCATTTGTTCATGAACTTTCGCCTGGTGGATGAACATGGCCGCATGCTGGCAGCCGGACGCAATCTGGATGCGATACGCGCCGAACACGGGCGCCAGGCGCAGAATCAGTTCCAACAGGTGGCGGCACGCGATGCCGGAGTTTCTGAAGCGCTGGCGCACGAGGATATCAGCAGCTGGAGTTTCGGCGAGCTGCCCGAAGTCATGGAAATCCGCCGCAAGGGCCAGGCTGTCATTGGTTATCCGGCGCTGTTGGACAACGGCCAGACTTGCGACCTGGATGTCTTCGACGATCCGCAGGAAGCGCGCCGACGTCACCGGCAAGGCCTGTTGCGGCTGTTCCGCGTGGCGCTGAAGGAGCAGGTCAAGTTCCAGGAAAAGAATCTGCGCGACCTCAACAAAATGGGCATGCTTTACCTGCCGCTGGGCACGGTGGAGGAACTGCGTGACCAGTTGCTGGATTGCGCCTTGTCGCAGGCTTGCCTGGCCGAACCCTGGCCCGTGAATGCCGATGAGTTCGCAAACCGCGTGACCGAAGGCAAGGGCCGGCTGGGCCTGCTGGCGCAGGAAGTGGCACGCCTGGTCAATGAAGTCCTGACGGAATGGACGGCGCTGCAGCGTAAATTGCCGCAAGCCAAGGCGCATGCCCAGGCCTACGCCGATTTGCAGCAACAGCAGCAGGCTTTGGTGCATCGCTGGTTCATTCGTGATACACCCTATGCGCAGCTCAAGCATTTTCCGCGCTATCTGAAGGCGGCAGTGGCACGTATCGACAAGTTGCGGGCGGACCCGGCGCGGGATGCCAAACTGCTGGCGGAATTCGCTACGCTCAACACCCTCTGGCAGCGCGAGAGGGCGGCTCGCAAGGGCGCGCCTGATGCGCGCCTGGACGAGTTTCGCTGGCTGCTCGAAGAGTTGCGCGTGGCCTTGTTCGCGCAGGAACTGCGTACGCCCATGCCGGTTTCGGTCAAGCGCCTGCAGAAAGCCTGGGAATCGTTGCGGCGTTGACGCCGCGCTGGCGGGGCTGTTCCCGCCGTTATCGCACCAAGAACCTGATCCCTTCCGGGGCTCGATGCAAAGGAGAGAAAATGGGCCAGTTCATTCAGATCGAATCGCGTGACGGTTTTCGCCTGCCCGTCTATGAGGCAAGGCCGGCAGGCACGCCGCGCGGCGCCATCGTGGTCATCCAGGAAATTTTTGGCGTCAATGCCCATATCCAGGCGGTGGCCGATGGCTATGCCCAGGAAGGTTACCTGGCGCTGGCGCCCGCTATTTTCGAGCGCCTGGAGGCCGGTGTGGACATGGGCTATGCGCCCGAGGACATGAAGCGCGGCGTGGCCCTGAAGGCGGCGCTTGAAGGCCAGGCACAGGCGTCTGCTGGCGACATACAGGCGGTGATCAGTTACGCCGGCCAGGCAGCAGGCGGCAAGGTTGGCATCGTGGGTTTCTGCTATGGCGGCCTGATTGCCTGGCGCGCGGCCGAACAGGCTGATGGACTGGCTGCGGCAGTGGCCTATTATGGCGGCGGCGTGACGACCCCTGCCGAGGTGGGGCGGACACCCAAGGTGCCGGTGCTGGCCCATTTCGGTGAACGCGATACGCATATCCCGCTGGATGGCGTCGAAGCATTCCGTCAGCAGCAAAGCGGACGTGACGTCGCGGTTCATGTCTACGCTGCCGATCATGGCTTCAATTGCGATCACCGTGGCGCTTTCGATGCCGACGCGGCGCGCCTGGCCAAACAGCGCACGCTGGATTTCTTCGCCCGCCACCTGGGCTGATCCCGCCCTTGAGGCGCCGGCCGTTCTGGCTGGCGCCAGCTTTCCTCCGTCTTTACCTGCCTTGCTTGCTCCGCGCCTGATGTCCCGGCCGGGGCTGGGCCGGCTGTGTCCGTCCGTCGCGCCAGCGTTGCGAGACCAGGAGGCGGCAAAGACGCGTCACAGAGCCGTCATCTACGGCGCTTAGCATATGTCCATCTCTGCCGGGAACGATGTCCCTGTTCCGCAAGGTCCGGGAGCTCGTTCCATCGTGCATGCGTGCATATGCCAGGTCATTTCAAGCTAGGCAATTTCTTGTTCCGTTCCGGCCAGGCTGCGCAGCGCTTCCTGGTGGCGGCGAGCCTGGCAGGTCTTGTGGTCGCGGCGGCGAATGCAGCACCCGGGGTCCGTCCACATGTCTCCATGCTTTCCGTGAATATCCATTTCGATATCCCCGCGCAGCCGCTGGCCGAAGCCCTCCAGGCTTATGGGGACGCGACACAGCTATCGGTACTGGCGCCCAGCGGGCTGCTGCGCGGCCGCATGTCCACGCCGGTGCATGGCGATCATACCGCGCAGCAGGCCATTGAGTTGCTGTTGACGGGCACCGGCCTGCAGGCCCGTTTTCCGGGTGGCGACGCGGTCACTGTGCAGGCGCCGGACCTGCGTGCGCAGCATGCGCCGGCGTCGGGCGCAGGGCAGGCCGTCGATGAAGTCGATGGCGTCGGCAATCGTCTGCATGCGGGCTATGTCGCACAGATACAGCGGCGCGTTATCGGTGCGCTATGCGAGCGTCCGGCCACCCGGCCCGGCACCTACCGCATGGCCTTGCGATTTCATGTTACGTCGTCTGGCGCTGTCGACGGCCTGCGTCATGCCGGCGGCAGCGGCAGCGCCGCGCGCGATGCTGCCATTCTTGCGAGCGTTGGCCGGCTGCGCCTGGACCCGCCGCCGCCAGATCTGCCCCAACCCATTACCTTGCTGGTGCGGCCCGACCAGCCTGGCGTACGCAACGCCTGTGCGCAGCCGGGAGGATGAGCATGGGCGAAGCAGTGGGAGCACGCCTGCAATCGTTGCTGGTGTCGCGTTATGTGCAGTTGCGCCGCAAGCTCGAGCGCATCGTGGGTTCCAGTGATGGCGCGCAGGATGCCTTGCAGGAAACGTGGCTGCGCCTGCATAGCGTTGATGGTGCCACGGTCGTCAAGAATCCCGAGGCCTATCTGTTGCGCATCGCCGTCAATGCTGCGGCGCGCGATCATCGCCATGCCGGTGCACTGCTGAGCGAACAGGACGTCGAGGCCATGTTCCAGGTTCCCGACGAGTTGGCCGACCCGGCGCGGATTACGGCGGCACGCAGCGAGATCGAAGTGCTGGAGAAGGTCTTGCGCCAGTTGAGTCCGCGCTGCCGGGCAATATTCATGGCGGCGCGCCTGGATGGTATGCTCAACCGGGAAATCGCCGATCACTTCGGTGTTTCCCTCAGTCTGGTGGAAAAAGAGCTGAGCCACGCGTTGCGTCTGTGCCAGCAGGCCACCGAGCGTTCCGCGACGCAGCGCCGCCAGGGCGGACGCGGCCTGTGACGGCCCTATCGTTTGGATTTCAGGCATGGCCGACCCCGATCTTCCTTCATCTCCCATAGCATCCGAGCCCGCTGCTGCGTCCACGCCGGTTGCCACTGATGCATCTGGAGCGGCAGCGCCGGGCGCCGATGCCAGTCACGCGGCTGCTGCGCTGCAGGAACAGGCTACCCAGTGGTTGCTGCGCCTGCGTTCGGGGCGCGCCACGGTGGAAGATGCGCGGGCGTTTGCCTTGTGGCGCGCCCAAAGTCCGGCCCATGAAGCGGCGGCACAGGCGCTTGGCCAAGTGCTGAAAACCGGCAGGCTGGCGGCAGCGCGGGTGGCTCGCGACGCGTCGGTGCCCGCCTGGCGCGGGCGCCGCTGGTCGCCTGCCAGAACGGGTTGGCAGCCAGCTCGCCGCGCTTTGCTTGCTGGTGCGTTGGGGGCCGGCGGTGCCTGGCTGGTGGTGCGTCCGCCCCTGGGCCTATGGCCGGCGCTGGGAGAGTTCACTGCTGATTTCCGTACCGGCGCGGGCGAGCAGCGCGAACTGACGCTGGGCGAGGGGATGGACGTGGCGATGAATACCCGGACTCTGATCAATCTGGGCGCCGCCGAAGGCGCCCAGCGGCGCGTGGAACTGGTGGCGGGCGAGGCGGAGTTTTTCGCAGACCTGCCGGCCCTGCAAGCGCCACGGTCTATCCAGGCCGGGGCAGGGGTGTTGCGCGTGCAGCATGCGCGCCTGAACCTGCGCCATCTGGATGGCCGTACGGCGGTCAGTTGCCTGGAAGGACAAGCCGAGCTGCTGCACCCGCAACGCCAGCTGCTGCTGTCCGCCGGGCAGCAACTGCATTACGACGGGCGCGGCCTTGCTGCCGTGACGTCGCTGGATGCCAGCCAGGTATCGGCCTGGCGCCAGGGCATCCTGCAATTCGACGATGCGTCGCTGGCGGATGTCGTGGCCGAACTGAATCGCTACCGCCAGGGCCGCATCCTGCTGCGTGACAGCGATCTTGGCCGCATGCGGGTGCAGGCCCGGTTTTCAGTGGCCAGGCTGGACGAGGCGCTTAACCAGATCAGCGATATGGCGGGTGGCCGCGTGACGCGCCTGCCAGGGGGCATCGTCCTGCTGGGATAGCGGTATTTCCAGGGCAGGACAAAAAATTTATGAGGCTTTGTCTGGCTCGATGACTCTAGATAGCAGATGGCACGGATTCGTGGTCCGGTTGCCTGCGCAAACAGTCTTCAAGGAAGCCCGCTGCATGAACTCCCTTCATTCCTGGCAATGCCGGTCAGGCAAATCCGGTACGCGACGCATGGCAGACATTTCATCCCGTGGCTGTCCGCCGGAGCAGCCGGCCGGGCGCCTGACGCCTCCCGCCATGCGGTTGACGCCGGCGGCGGCCGCCCTGGCGGCGTTATTGCTGGCGGGAGCATGGCAGCAGCCGGTGCAGGCTGCTGGTTCTGCTGGCGCCGCCTGGCTGGCGTCTGGTGGCGCACGGGCCCAGGCGCACCAGGCTCGCCCTGCCGCCGGTGTGGTGCCGCCCAGCGCGCAGCGTGAGCAGCAGCGGGCCAATGAAGCGTTGTCACGTTCCATTGCCAACCTGAACCGGACCGCCAACGCTATCGCCGTGCGCCAGGCTGCCCAGGCACAGGCGCGCGCCCAGGCCCAGGCAGGCAAGCCCGGTGCGCCGGTGCCCGAAGGGCTTGCGCAGGGCGGACTGTGGGATCGCGATGCGCAAGGCAATATGCTGGCCTGGCGCGGTGCCGAGCGCGCCCGTGAAACGGTGGCCGATGGCAAGGTTCAGGTCGATATCAAGCAGACTGAAAGCCGCGCCATTCTGAATTGGGACACGTTCAACGTCGGCCGCAATACCACGGTTGCCTTCGAGCAGCAGGCAGATTGGGCAGTACTCAACCGGGTCAATGATCCCCAGGCGCGCCCGTCGCAAATCCAGGGCAGCATCAAGGGCGGCGGCACGGTGATGGTGGTGAACCGTAATGGCATCGTGTTTGCCGGGGGCAGCCAGGTCAATGTGCGCAATCTGGTGGCCAGTGCCGTGGGCCTGAGCGACGACCAGTTCGACAAGGGCATCTTCAGCGACCCGCTGGGCAGCGGCCACATGCCGTCCTTTGGCAATGACCTGTTGCTGTCTGGCGGGGCGGTCAGCCATGGTGCCGCGACGGCTGGTGTCTTGGTCGAGGCCGGCGCGAGCATTGCCACGCATGCGTCCGGTACGGTGACGCAAGGGGGCGGCTATGTGTTGCTGCTCGGGCGCGAGGTCGCGAATGCCGGCCACATCAGCACGCCTGGTGGCCAGGCCTTGCTGGCTGCCGGAGACGCTTTCGTGATCCGCAAGGGCCTGGGGACCGATGAGAACCAGGCGTCGACGACGCGCGGCAACCAGGTGGAGGCGCGCCGCAGCGCGTCTACCGAAGCCGGGACCGTTTTCCAGGTGACGAACACCGGCTTGATCGAGGCCAGGACAGGCGATATCACACTGGTTGGCCAGCAGGTGTCACAGGAGGGCGTGCTGCTGGCCACATCGTCGGTGCATACGCGTGGCACGATCCATTTGCGCAGCGACGCCGCACTGGCGGGCGAGCAGGCCGGCAAGGTGACGCTGGCACGTGACAGTGTGACGGCGATCGTGCTCGATGAGAGCGCGACGACGGCGCTGGACGTGCAGCGCGAAGCCCAGATCAAGGATTCCACGTCTGCGGGTGACGGAGAATACCATCGTCGCGACCAGTCACTCATTCAGATCGCCAGCGCTGGCGATGTCGATTTTCTGGGTGAATCCCTGACGCTGGCGACGGGCGGCCAGATTCTGGTTCAGGCGACGGGCCGCAGTGAGTTGCATGAAGGCGCCCAGCTGGATGTGGCGGGTCATGTCGGGGTGCGGGTCGCGATGGAGGCGAACAACGTCGAAATCAACGTGCAGGGCAATGAGCAGCGCGACTCACCGGGTAACCGGGACGACAAGAGCCTGAACAACAGCACGATCTGGCTGGATCGCCGGGATTTGGTCCTGGTGCCTGCCGGCACCAACGGTTATGAAACTGACCGCTGGTACACCGCCGGCGGCTTGCTGGAAGTTGGCGGCTATCTGGGCATCAGCGGCCACGGGATTGGAGAATGGTCGGCGCAGGGCGGGACGGTGCGCTTCGGCGGCGCAGAGCTGATTACGCGAGCCGGCTCGGTGGTGAACCTGTCGGGCGGCACGCTGGATGTCCAGGCGGGCCAGGTGTACCAGACCTTTCTGCGCGGCGCTGATGGCCGCATCTACCAGGCCGCCAGGGCGCCTGCCGATATGCTCTATACCGGTATTTACCGGGGCTACGAAGTCGAGCACGAGCGTTGGGGCGTGACGCGGCGTTACCATGACCTGATGGCGCCCGGACGACGCTGGGAAGAAGGATATACGGTTGGGCGCGATGCCGGGCAGATGGTGGTCGCGACGACGCGCGCCACGCTGGAAGGCGATATCGAAAGCAAGACCTTCCAGGCGGAAAACCAGACGAAGGCGCGCGAGGCGGCGCTGGATGGCTATCAGCAGGCCCAGACCGCCAGGGCGCGCAACGGCCAGCTGATCATAGGCAGCTATGTGCCGGTCTATGACAATGAAACCCGCAACTTGCTGTATTCACCCCAGGCAGTGACAGGCAAGGTGAGCATCGCCAGCGCAAGCGATGGCAGCGCCGCTGCAGATATTGCGCTGGACGCGGCCTGGCTCAACGGTTTGGCGCTGGGCGAGTTGCGGATCTATGCGCGCGAAGAGATCCACGTGGATGAGGCGGTGCAGGTAGATACCGGCGGCACCATCGCCCTGCATGCCACCCAGGTGCAGGTCGGCGCGGATCTGACGGCCCGTAGCGGCAGCATCCTTTTGGGCAATGTGGTCAGGAAGCAGATAAATGGCACGCGCTGGGAATCGCGGGCGATAGATGAAAGCAACGGAGCCATGGCGGCTGGTGCTTCGGCGAGCGTGGCCGAAGGTGTCACGCTGGATGTGCGCGGCGTCTGGACCAATCAGTGGCTGGACCGCCAGGAAACGGCTGGCCTGCCCTACGTCAATGGCGGCAGTATCCAGATTGTCAGCAGCGGCCAGGTGACGATAGGCCAGGGGGCGTTGCTGGATGCTTCTTCCGGCGCGGTGATGCGGGTCGATGGCGGTGTGCTGGACGGCCGTGGCGGCGATATCGCCCTGCGTGCCGACGCACTGGCGCAAGGCTTGCAGGGCAACGGTGCACAGGCCGCCCTGCACCTGGCCGGCGAGCTGCGCAGCCTGGGAGGCAAGGGAGGCGGCAGGCTGGTGCTGCAATCCGGTGGGGCTGTTGTCATCGGCGGTTCCGTGGCCGGCAGCGATGGCATGTTGCATGCTGGCGAGGATTCGCTGGTCGACCTGGTCACGCAGGAGGGTTTCGTGGTGGAGCAGGGCGCTATCCTGCCGCTGGACTTTCACTACCAGCGTACCCATGCGCAACCGGGCGAGGCGATTGGCGGGCAGCCGAATGTCACCTGGAGCGACCCCGCCAGCAAGATCACGCTGGCGGCGGAATGGACGTTGCCGGTGCCGACGGACAGCGCGCAGAGCTACAGCGTGCGTACGACTTCGGGGCGAAACTATCAGGTCTATGCCTGGGCTCCGCCGGTCACACTGCCGGCTGGGACGGTGATCGACAACATAACGGGCAGTTTTCCCGAAGGCTACGTCCTGCCGCAGACAGTTTTTCCGCAAGGGCTGGCGATCGTGCCGGTCACTGGTGTCCTCAAGGCTGGCGAGGCGGCGCCGCAGGCGGTCCATTTTGCGGCCGGCAGCCGCTTGCCGGCAGGAACAATACTGTCGCAGGACGTGGCTGTCATCGTGCCATTGCATGTGGATGACAGCCTGTTCCGCCAGGGTTTTTCACAGTATGAGATCGGCGGCAACCAGGGCCTTGCCGTTGCCGCCAACAGCCGTATTGCGGTGGAAATGCCGGTATGGCGCGTGGATGTGACCGCCGCGCGCGAACAGCCGGGGGGAACCGAGCCAGGCAGCGTGCTGCAGGCATGGCTGCCCGAAGCGTTTCAGCAGAACCCGAAGGAGGGCAGACTGACGCAACGGCTGGGTGCGGACCTGTTGCTGCGCGCGGGCTTCGGCCTGGATTCCGGGGAGTCTCTGGCGATAGGAGAGGGCGCGAGCGTCAGCGTGGACGCCGGGCGTGCCGTGACGCTGCAAGGCAATGGGCAAGTGACCATAGACGGCGTGATACGCGCGTCTGGCGGCAGCATCGACATTCTGAATTTCGGTTATCCGATGGTCGGGCCGACGCCGCAGGGCCATGCGCAGTCCATCTGGATCGGCAACGGCGCCGTGCTGGACGTTGCCGGTCAGGCATACTGGGCGGTTGATCGCGACGGCCTGCGCTACGGCAAGGTAATGGCAGGCGGGCGCATCAGCATCGGCGGCAAGTATGCCGCCGATGCGACTGAAGCCGAGGCGGTGGATGCATTTATCGTCGTGCGTCCCGGCGCGAGATTGGACGCCTCAGGCAGCATGGCGGTGCTGGATCTGCCGGGCGCCGCCAATACGACGGTTGGCTCGGCGGGCGGCCTGATTTTCCTGAGCAGCTTCAATGGCCTGTTCCTGGATGGCGACCTGCGGGCCCATGCCGGCGCGCCTGATGCCGCTGGCGGTACGCTGGCGCTGGCGTTGGAGTCACCCAACTATGCCGTTTCCTCCAATCCGAGCAATGCCGTGCTGGCCGTCCGGGAACTATTGCTGGCCAGGGAGCAGGGGGCGCCGGTGTTGTCCGAGACTTTGCTGCCAGGCCGTCCGGATGCCGGATTGAACTACGGCCATGGCCGCATCGGCAGCGATAAGGTCATGGCAGGGGGCTTTGGCAATCTGTCGCTGTTGGTCAATGGCGTGCTGCTGCTGGAACCTGGCGTGAACCTCTCGCTGGCGCAGAGCCTGCGGCTGACCAGCGGCAGCATCAGTCTGCCCCCTGACGCCGGTGCCGGCGCGCGTGTCGATTTGTCCGCGCCCTACGTACGGCTGGCCGGCGCCACGCGCCGCCAGATGGATCACTACATCATGCCGCTGCCTCAGGAAGGCCGGTTGCCGGACGTGCTGGATGGGACGACGCTGGTGGTGCGCGCCAGCCTGCTGGATATCCTGGAGCGCCAGGCGTTCGGTACGAAGGGAACCGTCAGGACCAGCAGCGGTTCGGTCGCCTACGAGCGCCTGGGTTTTGCCGACCTTGAACTGCGCAGCCAGGGGGATATCCGCCTGCTCGGTGCCACTGTGCGGGACCGCACCCTGCTGGAAACGACCGGCAATCTATTGCTGGCTGCCCGCCAGATCTACCCGGCGACCCATGCGCGGGCGGAAATTCGCGCTGGCCGCCTGGGGCGTTTCGATGAATGGGGCAACTACATGGCGGACTATGATCCCCATGCGGTGTTGCGGATTGAGCGTGTCGGTACCGACACACCCGTCATGCCCTACTCGGTCTTTGGCTCGCTGACGCTGATGTCGGCCAATATTGAACAGGGCGGCGTGCTGCGCGCACCCCTGGGCAACCTCATCCTGGGGCATGATTTCGAATCCAGCAACCAGCCCAGCCACCTGGCGCTGTTGCCCGGCAGCCTAACCTCGGTCAGTGCCGCCGGCCTGATCATGCCCTACGGTGGGACGGTGGATGGGCTGACCTATACCTATGGCGGTGCCGATGTGCTTTACCGAGGGTTGGGCGGCGGCTCGAGCACCTTCCGTGGCCTGGTGCTGCGCAGCGACGATATCCAGGTGCAGCCTGGCGCGCTGTTGGATCTGTCCGGTGGCGGTGAACTGACGGGCAGCGCGTTCCTGTCGGGGCGTGGCGGCTCCACCGATGCCCGTCTGAACCCGCTGCTGCAGGTTGCCGTCGATGGCAGCGGTTTTGTCGTGCCGGGGCTGTCGACCAATCCTGTGTACGCCATTGTGCCCGGCACACAGCAGGGTTATGCGCCGGTCGGCGCGGAAAAGGGCGCGGGCGACCCGGTGCTGGGCCAACAGGTGACGATTGCTGCTGGCATACCGGGCCTGCCTGCTGGCACCTACACTCTGTTGCCTTCCAATTATGCGCTGCTGCCCGGCGCGTTCCGCGTGGAACTCAATGGGCTGGCAGGCAGCCAGCGCCCCTTCGGTGCGCAGCTCGGCATGCGCAACGGTTCCTATGCCACGCAAGCGCGGCTGGGCCTGGCCGACACCGGCGTGCTGGATGTCCTGACCACCCAGCTGATCCTGACCCCCGCGGATCGCCTGCGTACCTATTCCCAATACAACGAGATGAGCTACGCGCGTTTTGGCCTGGACTGGGCGGCGCGGGATGGCGCGCCCAGGCCTACGCTGGAACGTGATGCCGGCCGCCTGACCTTGATGCCGGGCGTGGGCAAGCCCGGCGCGCAGAGCGGCGTGCAGTTCGCGCCGGGCACAGTCAGGGCCCTGGCGGCAGAAGGCGGGTACGGCAGCGAGCTGATCGTTTCGGCCAGTGGCGTGGCGCTGGAAATCCTGGGCAAGGGCGCAGCGCCCACCGCAGGCTTCAAAGGCGTTTCCCTGCATGCCGACACGCTCAATTCCATCGGCGCGGCGACGGTCGTGATCGGGGGTGACCTGATATCGGAATTTGCCTCGCTGGATACCCGGAGCACGCAGAACGCTTCCACGGTGAGATTCGGCAATGCCTACACGGCGGCGCGTTCCATTGTGCTGCGTGATGGGGCGTTGTTGCAGGCAGCCCAGGTTTTCCTGGTGACGGGCCGGGTCGACAGCGGCATTACGGTGGAGGAAGGCGCGGGCATCAATACGCTGGGGCAGGGGACGGCAGGCTGGGATTCGATGAGCGGCTATGTGCTGGCGCCGTCCGCTGTTTCCGTGCTGGCCGTGTCCAATGGCTGGCTGGAAATCAAGGCACCGGAAGCGGCCAGCGGCGACGGTTTCGGTGCGGGCAGCATCCGCCTGGGGACATGCGGGGTGCCCCAGGCCTGCGGCAAGGAAACCCAGCTGTTTGCCGAAGGCACGATCACGGCAGCGACGGACAATGCCTTCAGCCTGGAAGATACCGTCCGGTACGGCGCGCGCAACCTGATCCTGGCAGTGGGAGCCATCAATGCCGGAGATGCCGCGACTTTGGCAAAGGCGGCTGCGCAGGGCGTGTTGCCTCCGGGGCTGACATTGAATCAGCAGGTGCTGGACGGCCTGCTGCGCGGAGATACATCGCGCGGCGCGCCCGCATTGGAAAATCTGGTGCTGACGGCCCGTGATGCGGTCAATTTCTATGGTTCGGTCGTGTTGTCGACGCTGAATCCAGAAACCGGGAAGTCATCGCTGGAGCGTTTGGTGCTGACCACCCCGGCCATCCACGGCGCGGGCGACGCCGCCGATGTCGCCCGAATCGAAACAGCCGTACTGACCTGGAATGGGGCGACTCAGGCGCCGGGAGCCATTGTTACCGGCGGCGCCGGGACCGGGACAGGCCGTCTGGTCGTGGATGCCGATGTGATCGAGTTCGGCTACGGGCCACGTAGCCAGCCTGATACCGTGAGCCAGCATGACCGGCGCACCCTGGGCTTTGGTACGGTGGAGCTGAACGCTCGTGAACGCGTGACGGCCAATCACATGGGGTCGTTATCGGTATACGCCTCCCAGGGGGCCTGGGACGGCGCTGCCAAATCCTACACCTATCATGGCGGCGACTTGCTGATTCATACGCCGCAATTGACGGGCCAGGCGGGTTCTGTCAACCGCATCACGGCCGGTGGAAGCATTCTGGCACAGGCGTTTGCCGGCCAGGCCGCAACGCAGCCAGATACCGCCACCCTGGCGGCGGCCCTGGGCGCGGAACTGATGCTGGACGCAGGCGGCAGCCTGCGGCTGGATACGGCAGTGCTGTTGCCCAGCGGCAAACTGACGCTGGCTGCAGCCGGGGATGTCTTGCTGGATGAAGGAGCGCAGCTGGATCTGGCCGGTCGCAGGCTGGTGTTCTACGACCAGGAAAAATACAGCTGGGGGGGAGATGTCATCCTGAACAGCCGGGAAGGCGGTATCCGCCAGGCGGTCGGCTCTACCATCCTGCTGGATGCGCAATACAACCGCGCGGGCAGGCTGAACGCCGTGGCGCTGGGGGCGCAGGCCGGCCATATCGAATTGCTGGGTGCTATCCGTGGCCAGGCCAGCGGCAATTATGACGCCGGCGGCACTGCGCTGCCGTTCGCATCGGGCTTTGCCGATATCCGGGCCCAGCAGATTGTCGATTTCGTCGGCCTGAATCAGCGCCTGAGCGAAGGCGGCGTGTTTGGCGGCCGCAGTTTTCAGCTGGCCAGCGGCAACCTGGTGATCGGCGACGAACTCAAGGCACGGGAAATCAGTGTTTCGGTGGATCGCGGCAGCCTTAGCGTCAATGGCACGATTGATGCCAGCGGCGAGCAGGCCGGCAGCATCCGGCTCTTCGCCGGGCAGGGCGTGACGCTGGCAGGTTCTGCCGTGCTGGATGCGCGCGCCAGCGTGCTGCGCAAGGACAGCTACGGCCAGGTCATCGAGGCGCCCAACCGGGCGGTGATAGAGATCGGTTCTGGCTCGGGCCGGTTGGTCGTCGGCGATGGCGCCCGCATGGAATTGGCTGTCGCGGGTGCACCGCAGGCCTATGGCACGGTGACGTTGAATGCGCCGCGGCTGGGCGGGGCGACCGGCAACGATGTGGATATCGACGCCGGCGGCGCCGTTCACATCGGCGGCGCACGTACTATCGTCGTCAATGCCTTCCAGCGTTATGACGATGCCCGCGAGGGCACCGATACGACGGTCTCCGGGCGCGACTACCAGGTGATAGACCAGGCCTACCTGGATGCCAAGCACGCTGACAGTCTCAAGTTCATGGCCAATGCGTTGGCCAATGGTGTGCTGATGGACCGAAAATTGGCGGGCCTGCGTGCCTACCAGGAGCAATTCCACCTGCGGCCGGGCGTGGAAATCGTCAGCGCCACACCGGACGGCGACCTGCATGTGGATGGCGATATCGACATGTCGCGGTATCGCTATGCCAGTGTCAATCCGCATAGCCAGCAAACGCCGGTGCGTGGTTCCGGCGAAGCCGGCGCCCTGGTGCTGCGGGCTGCCGGCAACCTGGAAATCCACGGCAGCATGACCGATGGGTTCGACGTGGCACGTGTAGGCGTGACGGCGGATGATCAGGGCTGGGTGCTGCCTGCCGGGCAGCTGCCGTTCGGCGGCGATGTCGTGATTCCGCATGGCGGCCTGGTCACGCTGGCGCCCGGCACCCAGTTCCTGCCTGGCCGTACCCTGAACTACGATCTGCCCATGCCGGCGTTGACCCTGCCGGCCGGGCTGGCCTTGCCCACGGCCATGGTATTGGACCAATCCCTGGGCCTGGCAGCAGGTTCCGTGCTGGGCGCTGCCGTGAGCGATGCGTCCGGGCAGGTGCTGTATGCCGCTGGCACGGTGCTGGCCCAGGATGTCACGCTGCCCGCAGGAACGCAGCTCGGCGCGGGGTTCAGACTGTCTGCTCCGACAAAAATCCAGGCTGGCATCTGGCCCGGCGGCGTGCCTTTGCCTGTCGCGGTCAAACTGGCACAGTCGCTAACCCTGGCCAAAGGGGCGGTCGTGCCATCGCAGACGGTGGTGGTTCTGCCCGATGGCGCGAAGTTGGTCAATCTGCGTCCGCAGGACGCCGACGGCACGCAAGGACGTACCTGGGCGCTGGCGCCCATGCTGGCGGCGGGTTCACAGTCCTGGGACCTGCGTCTGGTGGCCGGGGCAGACCTGGCCGCCGCAGACAGCCGCCTGACTCACGCACAGTCCGGCGGCAAGTTGATGCTGGCCGATCCGCATTTTGGCCTGGTGCTCGAGCGCTTGCCAGTACCGGGCACAGGTACGGCGAACGTCTATCGCTGGTCCGACGAGATCTCCGCCGAGCTGATCGAAATCTATTTTGGCGTGGCGGGCGAGTCTGGCGCAATCATTCCTCAGGAAACTGTGGACATGCTGGCCAGCTGGGGCTATTTCGTCGATTCCATCGAGGAATTGAATGCCTGGGGCCTGGGCGAAGTCGTGTTCCTGCATGCCAAGGGAGAGGAACCGGAATACACGGCACAGGCCGAGCCGGTCCGCCAGCAGTTGTTCAGCGTGCTGCGCACGGGAACGGGTGATCTGGACTTGATCGCCGCCGGAGACTTCGACATGAGCTCGCCGTTCGGGGTCTATACCGCCGGTACGGCGACAGCGTCCGTGCCGGCAGGCTTGGACGACCCCTACAACCAGGCGCGCGGCCTCATGAAAGATGGTACGGTGCTGTGGCAAAAAGAGGGTGTGGACTTCGAAAGCCTGGTCGATGGCGGCAGCAACAGCCTGTATTCGGCCTGGTATCCGGCCCAGGGCGGCAATGTGCTGTTGCGCGTTGGGGGGAACCTGATGGGCGACCTGACCGGGCAGAACAATAAGCAGATAGATACGATTGTGCCGCTGGGGCGTACGCGACAGCAGATTGCCAGCGTGGATGTCGGCAGCTGGCTGTGGCGTCAGGGTTCGGGCAGCCTGGAATCGGGTGGCATGGACGTGCCGACGGCCTGGTGGATCAATTTCGGTACCTATGTTGCCGGGCCGGTAGACCTGCAGCGCGACGAGTACAACAGTTGGCTGTACGGCAACGCACCGTTCCTGACTGGCTTCACCGGCGTGGGCACGCTGGGCGGCGGCAACCTGGTGGTGGAATCCGGTGGCGACGCGGGCATGATTCAGATCCGTGGGGATGTTGTTCTCAATGGAGAAGGCCAGCGCGCGGCCGCATTGCGGCAGACGCCGCGCAGCCAGGGCGTACACCTGGCGGTGGGCAGCACGGGGCGGGTGCAGGCTGATGGTTCGCTGGTGCAGACCGGCGGCGGGGACTTGGATATCCGCATTGGCGGAACGCTCAATCCCAATCCACAGTTGCGCAGCAACGACCACGACCTCAATAGCACTTTCGTCAATCTGCGGGGGGCGCTACGTCTGGAGGCGGGCAATGTGGGCGGCATCAAGCTGCGCTACGGCAAGCTGGACCCGCTGGACACCCGTGGCGGCGATCCCTATACCGCCGGCCGCGTGTTTGCCGGTGGCGGACCGATGCTCGTGCTGGGCGATGCCGCGGCGCGCCTGGATACGCGGGGCGACCTGGTGCTGGGCGGCGTGGCTGACCCGGGACGCACTCGCCTGTACAGCAGCTCGCCGTTCTCCTATATGGGAACGCGTTATTCGGGCGAGGGCTGGAGCTGGTTCTCGCTCTGGACGCCGGGCACTTCGGTAGATCTGTTCAGCGCTGGGGGCAACCTGACGCCGACCACTGCTTGGGCGGATGGCGTGTCCTACGAGGACATCCATGCCACGGTGAAAGGCCGTAATCAATCGTCCACCATGGATGGGGCCAATTTCTATCCGTCTATCCTGCGTGCCAGTGCTGCCAGCGGCAGCATTTACTACGGTGCTGGCACGACTGGCCTGACCAACAACTTCGGCACTACGCCGTTGCGCACAGAGTTTGGCATGACGGTGGCACCTTCCCCGGTGGGCGACCAGTACGTCAATGCGACCGGACGCAATCAGCTGGAGCTGTTGGCGCGCCAGTCCATCTATGCCAGCGGCTATGCCGTCACGGCGTCGGCCGCGGATCCCGCCAGCCTGAGCAGTCCCTTCCGTCCCGGCTTTGTCGGCGTCCTGGCCTTTACCGGCGGCGGAGACTGGGGCACGCAGCCCATCCGCGTTACGACGGTCAGTCCGTTGATCGCGGATCGGACGGAATGGCTGCAAGCGCTTTCAGGCCGTTCCAATACCGGCACCCTGTTTACCAATGGCACGACCGCGACGACCGGCTATGCCGTGTCGGGCCTGTCGCCTGCGCGCTACTACGCAGTAGAGGGAGATATCGTGGGGCTGCGCGTCGGTTCCATGGTTGGCCTGGGCTATCCGGCAGGCTTGCTGGGTTACCGCTACGAGGGCTCGATTCCCGTGGCGGTCCGGGCCGGCCGGGATCTGACCAATGCCGGCACGCGTCTGGGCGAGAAAGATACGGTCAAGGACACCAAGGGCAATCTGATCTCGCACAGCTTTGCCACCGATATTTCCGTCGTCGAGGCGGGACGGGACATCCGCGAGAGCAGTTTCTACATTACCGGCCCCGGCCTGCTGGACATTGCCGCGGGCCGCAACCTGCTATTTGCGGACAAGGGTGAAGTCACCAGCCTGGGCGATATTCTGCGGGAAGGAGCGAACAGCCGTACCGGGGGCGCCAGCATTGCGGTATCCGCAGGCCTGGGCGCCGGGGCTCGATGGGCGGATTTCGCGGACCGCTACCTGGAACCGGCCAATCAGGCCGATATTGAACTGCCGTTTGCCGACCAGCCCGGCAAGGCGCTGGTGGTTTACAGCGGGGAGCTGACGCTGGCCCAGTGGCTGCAGCGTGAATACGGCTTCCAGGGAGACGCAGCCGAGGCCGAGGCGTTCCTGGAAGCCAGGCAGGCAGAACTGGATCGCAGCTATCAGGAGCAATACGCGGCAGGGCGCCAGGCGTCGACACGCTCATTGTTGCGGGACTATCGCCAGGAAAGCCAGCTCTATCTCGTCAACTGGCTGTCCGGGCGTTTTGGGCCTGACAGCGTGGTCGCGGCCGGCGGGTATGCTTCCAACGGTACCGGGCAGGTCTACGACCCGGCAGCGATGGATGCCCGCGAGTTCTTTGCGACGTTGGCGCCCGAACAGCAACGCGCCTATTTGCGCAACGTCTATTATGCTGAGCTCAAGGCGTCGGGACGCGAATACAACGACCCCGGCAGCAAGCGCTTCGGCAGCTACTTGCGCGGCCGCGAGGCGATCGCTACCTTGCTGCCTGCCCGGGACAGCGAAGGTCGTCCACGGGTTTACGAAGGCGACCTCACCCTGTTCAGCAGTGCGTTGTATTTCGACGACTGGACGCAAAGCAACGGCATAGGCAAGAATCGTCCGACACCGGGCAAGACCTATGTGACTCGCGCGGAATGGCAGGCGCTTGGCGGAACAGGCGCCGCAGGCGTGTCTTTCTATGATGTGATGGATGCTGGCATGCACACCAATTTTGGCGGTGATATCAGCATCCTGGTGCCTGGCGGGCGTACTTTGGTGGGCGTGGATGGCGGGTTTACGCCAGGGCCGGGCTCGGGCGTGATCACCCAGGGCGAAGGGGATATCAACATCTTTTCGCTGGGCAGCATCCTGATGGGCCAGAGCCGCATCTTCACGACTTTCGGCGGCAATATTCTGGCCTGGTCGGCGCAGGGCGATATCAACGCTGGCCGGGGCAGTAAAACCACCGTGGTGTATACGCCGTCGCGGCGTGCCTATGATGCGCTGGGCAATGTGTCGCTGTCGCCCACGACGCCCAGCACCGGGGCGGGTATCGCCACGCTCAATCCCATCCCTGAAATTCCGGCGGGTGACATCGACCTGATTGCACCAGAGGGCATCATCGACGCGGGCGAAGCGGGCATCCGGGTGTCGGGCAACGTCAATCTGGCTGCAATGCGAGTGGTCAATGCCGAGAACATCCAGGTGCAGGGAGAGTCGACCGGCATGCCAGTGATCGCCAGCGTCAATATCGGCGCGTTGACGGCGGCCAGCTCGGCGGCCAGTTCTGCGGCTTCCACGGCCCAGGACAGTGTGCAGCGCGCCCGCAATGCGGCGCGGCAGAACCAGCCTTCTGTCGTCAACGTCCAGATTCTCGGGTTTGGTGATGGCGGCGATGGTGCGGCGGCCGGGCAGGAAGCGCGACCAGCCGGCCCGCAGGCGGCGGCGCGGCCTGCCAGCCACCGCCCCGACAGTTCCGTTGTGGTGTTGGGCGTGGGCGGCGAGGGGCCGGTGCAGCGCGGGCACTTGAGTGCCAGCGAGCGCGAGGAACTGGGCGGCTGATGCCGGAAAGTGAATGCGCCTGCCGGGCCGTCGGTTCAGGCCTGGCAGGCGCGATGCACGGAGTTCATCATGATCATGGGACAAATCGCTGTCCTTCCCCCGTCGCGGCAGGCCTGCCGTACGGATGTGCCCGGCAAGGGCGTAGCCGAGGGGCCGTTGCGGCGCCCGCGGGAAGCGGTCTGGGAGCGCATGTTCAGTACGGCATCCGGCGTCGGCCAGGGTGCTGTGGACGCGGCACAGCTAGCGCCACTGGCGGCGGTACAGGTGCCAGTGGCAGCAGCGGCAGCGGCTTCTGGCTACACGATGGCAGAACTGCGGGAGTATCTGGCGCGGCATTATGAAACGCTGTCCCGGCAATTGGCAGCGCGCGTCGGCGGGTTGGACCTGGCACGCGAAGCCCTGCATGAGGTCTGGCTGCGCCTGAGCGAATCCATGGAGCAGGGGGGCGGCCTGCGTCAAGTTGAACGTCCCGGCGCTTATCTGGCGCGAATGGCCTACCACGCGGCGATCGACCGCTTGCGCCAGGATGAACCGCTGCGCGGCAGCCCGCAGGGTGACGAGGATTATCTGCAAAGCCTGCCTGATCCGTCCGCAGGGATCGAGCATATCGTGGCGGGGCGCAATGCCCTGCGTGTGCTGGTGGACAGCATTGATGCACTACCGCGCAGGCGCCAGGCGATTTTCGTGGCCATCCGGCTGGAAGCGCTCAGCCACAACGAAGTGGCGCGTCGCTTCGGGCTGTCGCTGGCGGTGGTGCGCGGGGAACTGCGCAAGGCGCATGCGCACTGCGCGCAGGCCTTGCAATGGGACGGTTTCGGGGCCTAGCCGCGCCCATGCCAGCTGCCGGCACGGTGCCAGCTTTGTCCTGGGGCCCGTACGGGTTCTGCGCTGTTCCTGTCGTTCTTGGTTCTGTACTTTCTCGGGTTCTGGCCTGTAGCTGCCGGGCTTCCAGCTGCGTCCGCTTCAGGCCAGCGCCAGCGCGGCCATGACGGCCAGCGGCAAGGCCAGCGCTGCCAGCACGGTTTGGGTTGCAATGATGCCAGCCATCAGCGGGGCATCGCCGCCCAGCTGGCGCGCCATGATGTACGACGACGATGCCGTGGGCAGGGCCTGGAACATCAGGGCGGCAATGGCGGCTGGCCCCTGCAGGCCAAACAGCCGACAGGCCGCCAGCGTGGCCAGCGGTAGTGCGATGAACTTGGCAACCGAGGAGATGCCGACCGGCCGCAACCAGCTGCGCAAGGTGGAGAAATCCAGCGCAGCCCCCACGCACAGCAGCCCCAGCGGCAGCGAGGCCTGGCCCAGCGCCTTGAAGGCAGGCCCGAGGCCGTCAGGCAGCCCCAGGCCGGTCGCGTACAGCAGGATGCCGATGAAACAGCCCGCCACCAGGGGGTTGGTAAAGAGATGCCGCAGCAGGTGGGTGGCCGACAAGGCCTTGATACTGCCATAGCGGGCGAAGACCAGCACGCAGAGGATATTCACCGTAGGCACGATGGTGGCGGTGGCCACGGCCGCCAGGGCAATGCCCTGGTTGCCGAACAGGCCGACAGCAATGGAAGCGCCGACATAGTTGTTGAAGCGCACGCCGCCCTGGAAAATCGACGTGAAGGCGGCATCGTCCACCGGCAGCCGCCGCCGCACGGCCACCAACAGCGCCGCGACCGCCAGCAGGGATACGATCAGGGTGGCGACCATGGCCGCCACGGGCACGCCGTCGAGCCTGGCCGTGGCCATGCCGTGCAGGAACAGGGCAGGCAACAGCACGTAATATCCCAACCGCTCGGCCTGGGGCCAGAAGTGTTCCGCGAGGAAGGCGCGCTGCCGCAGCCACCAGCCCAGCGCGATCAGCAGCGCGATGGGAACGAGCGCGAGCAGCAGTTGGACGATCATGGCAACCTCAATGAAAAAGCGGCAGGCTGTCTGGCAACCTGCCGCTGCCGGCATGTACGGGGCGAGGGCATTCAGCCAGCGCCGGCAAGGGCGCGGCTGAATGCAAAGGCTGGCTTACAGCAGGATGAAGGCGGCGATGACCAGCGCGATCAGGGCGTATTTGGTCAGCTTGTAAACCGTGCGGTTCCACTTCTTGAACGCTTTGCGCTTCTGGTCCAGGACCCAGTGGTAATGGGTCAGCCGGTTGATGGCGCCGGTCTTGTCGGTGCTTTCGTTGGGGGCGCTGGCGGCTGAAATCGCCACCCGGCCGAACCAGTTGTTGAAGGCCTGGGCCCAGCGCCAGCGCATCGGCCGCTCGACGTCGCAGAACAGGATGATGCGGTTGCCTTCGCTGTCATTGCGCGCGTCGTGGATGTAGGTTTCGTCGAAAATCGTGCTTTCGCCGTCGCGCCAGCTGTAGTGGATGCCGTCCACGTTGATATAGCAGCGGTCATCGTTGGGCGTCGACAGCCCCAGGTGATAGCGCAGCGAGCCGGCATAGGGGTCGCGGTGGGCATTGAGCTTGCTGCCGGATGGCAGCTCGGCAAACATCGCAGCCTTGATTTCCGGGATTTCATTGAGCAGCGCCACGGTGCGCGGGCACAGTTTCTCGGCGGACGGGTGGCGCGCGTCATACCATTTCAGGTAGAAACGCTTCCAGCCTTCCTTGAAAAAAGAGTTGAAGCCGATGTCGTCGTGCTTCTGGGCCGCCTTGATATGCCGCATTTCCGCCATGGCCAGGGCTTCGTCGCGAATGACCTCCCAGTTGTCGTCGAGCTTTTTCAACGCCGGCAGGTACTTCTCGTCCAGGTAAGGCGTGGTCGGCACCTTGGAAAACAGGACCATGAATGCGTTGACCGGCGCCAGCAGAATGGAATGATCCAGCAACTGCTTGTGCAACGGAAAACGGACACGGCCACGGAAGTGGGCGAACAGGATGGCGGCCAGCCAAATGCCCGGTATGATCCATTTCATATTGCCAGTGACTCCTGGGTTGGGTAAACAGCGAAGCCGGTTCCGGCCTGGGTGAGCAGGATGCGGCATCCTTGTGGAATGCGGCTTCAGCTTCATCTTCAGGTTCAATTGTAGGCCCATGGGCACGGCTTGGCACGAGCTGCGCAAGCGTTCGTAACCAATGTTTGCTACGTTCTCTGGCTGCCGGATGGTTACAATCCTGCCCCATGACTGCATCGCTTCCCGCTACTCCCTTCGTCCATCTGCGCGTCCATTCCGAATTTTCGGTGGTGGATGGCATCATCAGGATACCCGAACTGGTCAAACAGGCCGCGGCGTTCGGCCAGCCGGCCGTGGCGCTGACCGACCTCGCCAACCTGTTCGGCCTGGTCAAGTTCTACAAGACCGCCAGAGGCGCCGGCATCAAGCCCGTGGCGGGCTGCGATGTCTGGCTCAACAATGATGACGATCCGGACAAGCCGTTCCGCATTCTGTTGCTGGTGCGCAATTGGCATGGGTACCTGCAGCTGTGCGACCTGCTGACACGCGCCTGGTTGGGCAACACGCAGCGCGGGCGCGCGCAGATACGGCGCGAATGGCTGGATGGCGCCGATGGCCTGATCGTGCTTTCCGGTGGCCGCATGGGCGATATCGGCCAGGCGCTGGAAGCCGGCAACCCGGCGGCAGCCGAAGCGCTGGCGCGTGCCTGGCAGTCGCGTTGTCCCGGCAGCTTCTATATCGAACTGCAGCGTGCCGGCCGCGATGGCGACGAAGCCTATGTGCAGGCTGCCATGCGCCTGGCGGCCAAAATCGGCCTGCCTGTGGTGGCGACGCATCCGGTGCAGTTTCTCAAGCGCGACGATTTCCAGGCGCACGAGGCCCGGGTATGCATCGCCGAGGGTGAATTGCTGGGCAATCCCCGCCGCGTGCGTCGTTTCAGCGACAGCCAGTACCTGCAAAGCTCCGAGGAAATGGCGCAGCGCTTTGCCGATGTGCCTGCGGCGTTGGCCAATACCGTGGAAATTGCCAGGCGCTGTAACCTGGTGATGACGCTGGGCGAACCGCAACTGCCCAACTTTCCCACGCCCGACGGCATCTCGCTGGACGATTATCTGGTGCAGCTGTCGCGCGAAGGCCTGGAAAAGCGCCTGGCGTTCCTGTTCCCTGATGAAGCGCAGCGGGCCAGGGAGCGGCCTGTCTACGATGAGCGCCTGGAGCGTGAATGCCGCACCATTATCCAGATGGGCTTTCCCGGTTACTTCCTGATCGTGGCGGACTTCATCAACTGGGGCAAGGGCAATGGCGTGCCGGTTGGTCCGGGCCGGGGCTCGGGTGCGGGTTCGCTCGTGGCCTACAGCCTGGGTATTACCGACCTCGACCCTATCCGTTATGACTTGCTGTTCGAGCGCTTCCTGAACCCGGAGCGGGTGTCCATGCCTGACTTCGACGTGGATTTTTGCCAGGACAACCGCGAGCGGGTGATCGAATATGTGAAGGAACGCTATGGCCGCGATGCCGTGAGCCAGATCGCGACCTTCGGTACGTTGGGTGCCAAGGCGGTGGTGCGCGACGCTGGCCGGGTGCTGGACATGCCCTACATGTTCTGCGATGGCCTGTCGAAAATGATTCCCTTCAATCCGGCGGACCCCTGGACGCTGGAGCGTACGCTGGAAAACGAGCCGGCCTTCCGTGAGCGCTATGAGCAGGAAGAGGAAGTCCGGGCGCTGGTGGACCTGGCCAGGCCGCTGGAAGGCCTGACGCGGAATATCGGCATGCACGCCGGCGGCGTTCTGATCGCGCCGGGCAAGCTGACCGACTTCTGCCCGCTGTACTGCCAGCCCGGCAGCGAAACCAGTGTGGTGTCGCAGTACGACAAGGACGACGTCGAAGCCGTCGGCCTGGTGAAGTTCGACTTCCTGGGGCTGCGCAACCTGACCATTCTGGATTGGGCCGTGCGCTATGTGCGCCAGTTCAATCCCACCATGCGTGATTTCGACGTCATGGCATTGCCGCTCGATGACGGCAATGCCTACCGTCTGCTGTGCGAAGGCAACACCACGGCCGTCTTCCAGCTGGAATCGCGTGGCATGAAGGAATTGCTCAAGAAGCTGCGCCCCAGCAACTTTGAAGACGTTATCGCTATGCTGGCGCTCTACCGGCCGGGGCCGCTGGAATCCGGCATGGTGGATGATTTCGTTGACCGTAAGCACGGCCGTGCCGACGTCGATTATTTCCATCCAGACCTGGAATCCACGCTCAAGAGCACCTACGGCGTGATTGTGTACCAGGAACAGGTGATGCTGATCTCGCAGATCATCGGGGGCTATTCGCTGGGCGGCGCCGACTTGCTGCGGCGCGCCATGGGCAAGAAAAAGCCCGAGGAAATGGCCAAACACCGCGAGCTGTTCGAGAAAGGCGCGGTAGAGAAGGGCTATGACGCCGACCTGGCGGTCAAGCTGTTCGATCTGATGGAAAAGTTCGCGGGCTACGGCTTCAACAAGTCGCACTCGGCCGCCTACGCGCTGATTTCCTACCAGACGGCCTGGCTCAAGCACTATCATCCGGCCGAGTTCCTGGCCGCCACGCTGTCGTCCGATATGGACGACACCGACAAGGTCCAGATTTTCGTGCGCGACGCGCTGGACAACGGCGTCAAGGTGTTGCCGCCGGACGTCAATGCGTCGGCCTACCGCTTCGAGCCGGTCGAGGATGAATATACCGCGCAGGGCAAGCCGCCCCGCACCATGCGCTATGGCCTGGGCGCGGTCAAGGGCACGGGCCAGGGCGCCGTCGAGGAAATCCTCAGGGTGCGCCAGTCCGGGCCGTTCCGCGACCTGTTCGATTTCTGCCGACGTATTGACCGCCATACCGTCAACCGGCGCACCATCGAAGCGCTGATCCGCGCTGGCGCCTTCGATGGCCTGGACGATAACCGCGCTGCATTGCTGGCGTCGGTGCCGTTGGCCATGGAGGCTGCGGACCAGGCGGCGCGCAGCGCCGACCAGGTATCGCTGTTTGGCGATGATGATGCCGCCATCGTGGTGGCCGGCGAACTGGCCAAGGTGCCGCCCTGGGACTTGCGTACCCGTCTCACCGAGGAAAAAGCGGCGCTGGGCTTCTTTTTCAGCGGCCACCTGTTCGATGCCTGGCGCGACGAGGTACGGCGCTTCGTACCCACGCCGCTCACGCGCATCGGGCCGTCGCGCGAGTTGCAATGGCTGGCCGGCGCCCTCAGTTCCGTGCGGACGCAGCTCACGCGGCGCGGCAAGATGCTGTTCGCGGTGCTGGATGATGGCACTGCCCAGCTGGAGGTGTCGGTCTTCAATGAACTCTATGAGCAGAACCGCAACCGCTTGAGGGAAGACCAGTTGCTGATCGTGCAGGGCAAGGTGAGCCATGACGATTACTCGGGTGGGACGCGCATCGTGGCCGAATCGCTGTTCGACCTGCAGGCAGCACGCGAGACGCGTGCTCAGGCGCTGCGTTTGACCTTGCCGGCGGACAAGGCCGATGCAGCCGCGTTGCGGCGCGTGCTCAATCCGTTCCGCGCCGAACCGGAAAACGGCGTACCCGGCGTGCCGGTGGAAATTTTCTACCAGCGGCACGATGCCACGGCGTTGATCCGGCTCGGGGAGTCCTGGCGAGTACGGATGGCAGATCAAATGTTTGACAATTTGGCTGTTTGGCTAGGGACAGGAGCTGTAGAGATCCGTTACGATTGAGGGCTTTCATCCCAGGCTGGGCATGCTGCATGCCAAGCATGCGTAATGCAGTAAGACGCAGGATAATTGCAGCCTGGGGCCTTAAATTGCGGCAATAGGTCGGTATTTCTCCCTTTCGTGCGGTGGGATGCCGACGCTCTGTCGCCCGCTTTGAAGGAGTGGCGCATGGCACGATCTCCCACCGGCAGCAGGCCGAAACTCGTCATCAATCCGCCGGTGTTCTGGTCGGCAGCAGGGCTGATCCTGCTGCTGGTCGTACTGACTTCAGCCTTCCCCATCCGTGCTCAGGCGCTGTTTGCGGTTGCGCAGGACTGGATTGTCATCAATGCCAGCTGGTTCTATATCCTGACGGTTGCATTGATCCTGCTGTCCATCATGTTCTGCATGATCAGTCGTTACGGCGGCATCAAGCTGGGGCCAGACCACAGCCAGCCGGACTACAGCAACACCACGTGGTTTGCCATGCTGTTTTGTGCAGGCATGGGCATCGGACTGATGTTCTTCGGCGTGGCCGAACCGCTGATGCATACCATCGCGCCCCCCGTGGGCGATCCGATGACAGTGGCGGCGGCCAAGGAGGCCATGCGCATCACCTTCTTCCATTGGGGGCTGCATGCCTGGGCCATCTATGCGGTCGTGGCGCTGTCGCTGGCGTTCTTCTCGTTTCGCCATGGGCTGCCGCTGACGTTGCGTTCCGCGCTCTACCCTCTGATCGGTGAAAGAATACGCGGCCCCATCGGGCATGCCGTGGACGTGTTCGCCATCATTGGCACGGTGTTCGGCGTGGCGACCTCGCTGGGCTTCGGCGTCCTGCAGATCAACAGCGGCCTGAACCTGTTGCTGGACGTGCCGGTAAATACCACCGTGCAGGTCATCCTGATCGCTGTTGCGACGGCGCTGGCCACGATGTCGGCGGCGTCCGGCCTGGACAAAGGGGTGCGGCGCCTGTCTGAACTGAACATGATCCTGGCCATTCTGCTGATGCTGTTCGTGTTCCTGGCCGGCCCCACCGTGTTTCTGCTCAAGGCATTCGTGCAGAACACCGGTTCCTATCTGTCCGAGATCGTCAACAAGACGTTCAACCTGTACGCCTACGAACAGACCGACTGGATGGGCGGCTGGACGCTGCTGTACTGGGCCTGGTGGATTTCCTGGTCGCCCTTCGTCGGCATGTTCATTGCCCGTGTGTCGCGCGGCCGTTCCATCCGCGAGTTCGTGGGCGGCGTGATCTTCGTGCCGGCCGGTTTCACCTTCCTCTGGATGACGGTGTTTGGCGATACGGCCATTCACATGCTGCTGGCTGACGGTTATACCGAGCTGGCCCAGATCGTGAAATCAGATAACTCGCTGGCCTTGTTCGCCTTGCTGGATCGCCTGCCGATGGCGACCTTCATGTCCTACCTGGCCGTCGTGATGGTGCTGATCTTCTTCGTCACCTCGGCCGACTCCGGCGCACTGGTGGTTGATTTGCTGGCGTCCGGCGGCAGCGAGCACAATCCGGTTTGGCAACGGGTGTTCTGGTCTGTTTCCATGGGAGGTCTGGCCATTGTGCTGTTGCTGGCCGACGGACTGGCGGCCTTGCAGACCATGACCATCATCAGCGCCTTGCCGTTTGCGGTGGTTCTGCTGGCAGTACTGGCGGGATTGCTGCGCGCCCTTCGGCTGGACCTGGTCAAGCGCGGCATGCGCTACCAGAACCACCTGGCGCCACGAGCCCAGCATGGGGATGACAATTGGCGCCGCCGCCTGCGCAACCTCATGGTCATGCCGCGCAGGGCGCACGTCAACCGCTTCATCCAGGAAGTCGTCAAACCGGCCTGCGAAGACGTGGCCCAGGAGTTGCAGGGCAATACGCAGGACGTCAAGGTGACCGAACTGGAACAGGGCGGCATACGCCTGGAAGTCATGCACGGCGACGAAATCGACTTCATTTACGAAGTACGCCCCCGTGCATACGCTCGCCCGACTTTCACCGTCAACAGCGACGACGACAGCAATGACGAGCGCAAGTATTTCCGCGCCGAAGTCCATCTCAAGGAAGGCGGCCAGAACTATGACGTCATGGGCTGGAACCGCAATGCGGTGATCGGGGACATCCTGGACCAATACGAGAAACACTTGCACTACCTGCATCTGCTGCGCTGAAATAGCATTGCTTCGAACGGCCCGCCGGCCGCCCAATTCGAGGGCGGCCGGCGGGCCGTTTTTCGTGGCAGCATTCGCTGCCTATGACGGCGATGACAAGCGAGTGCACTACAGCCTGATCGACGGGAATGCCGCGCTGGTATTGCCAGGGGACGGCGTTCTGGTGCTGGCCGGGCAACCGGATGCGCATTGGTCTCTGGCGGTGCGCTGAGGAGGCAGCTACCTGACGCCGGGGCCTGCTTGCGGATGGATTATCCCAAGGTATATCACCGGTACCCAAAGATGTCGTGCCGCGACCCAAGAGGCCAATGGCATTGCCTGTGGCCGGGTGCGACAATCTTTTTGTTGCATTCGCCCTGGCCGCGCAGCCGGCAAGGCGCAGGTGCGGCGTCTGACCACTTCACGGAGCCGAGCACATGGACGATGACGAGAGTATGCCCGTTGGCTTGAACGACAAGCCGGCGGGCGGCCCCCAGACCTTCTTCCTGATTGACGACTTTTGCCTTTCACCAGCAAGGGCAGGGGTGTGCTCGGCCTGATTGTTTCGCCGGGGGCATCCGGCCTTGCGCGGTTTACAGGATGCACCCCATGCGAACCTTGTTTTTTTCTCGTGCCACGGCACGCAATGCAGCGCCACCCGCGTCGGCAGGCTACAGCGTCCGGCGCGGCCACTGTGCCCTGCAGGAACATGCCCGGCTGTCGCTGGCCGACAGCCTGAAGGTGTTGTCCGGCGACAGGGCCGGGCTGGCTTTCGACGAAGTCTTGCGCCGGCTGGTGCGCAACGGCCCGAATCGTCCCCGCATCCCGCAGGCCGCGCCGCCAGACCTGGCGCGTCTGGCGCGCAGCCTGAAAGACCGGCGCGTGCCGGTGTTGCGACGCCTGGACCTGTATGGTCAGGACGAAGCGCTGGCCCGCCTGGTGCCCGCCAGCCTGCTGGTGCCTGGCGACATTATCGAACTCAACGCCGGCGATATCGTGCCTGCCGACGTGCGTCTGATCCGCCAGGATGGCCTGATGCTGGACCGTGGCATATTCCAGGCCTGGCCCGACAGTTGCGCCATGGGCGATCGTGTTCTCACCGGCAATGCCAGCGCACTGGTGCTGGCGACCGGCAACCAGACCCTGCTGGGCCTGCTGCTGCAGGAACCGGTGCATGAGCCGCAGCAGGGGCGGACGCTGTCAGGGATCTGGCGCCAGCTAGGACGCCGGGCCGGGTGCCAGTGGCAGTGCCAGGCCGGCATGCTGATGGGAGGGCTGGGGGTTGCCCTGCTGGCGCTGGCGGCGCCGCGCCCGGCGCAGGCGGCAGAGGTATCGCTGTATGGCACGCTGGATGTGGGCATCGTATCCACCCATGTGCGCGGCGAGGGGACCGGCAGCGGCCTGATCAGTGGCGGCCAGACCGATTCGCTCTGGGGGGCGAGCGGACGTGAAACGCTGGCGGGGGATGCTTTTGTCAGTTTCACGCTGGAAGGCGGCCTGGATGCCGCGACCGGCCATGCCGAAGACCCGGATCGCCTGTTCAACTACCAGTCCTGGCTGGGCGTGGGCAGCGCAGCCTGGGGCGAACTGAGGCTGGGGCGCCAGTACACTGCCGGCCAGGCTTTTGTGTCCGGCATAGAGGTGGCGGGCTGGAAGGATTTCGGCATGGGGGTGTTGATGCGCGCGGCGGATAACTACCAGGTGTCGAACATGCTGAGCTGGACCAGCCCGCTATGGCAAGGCCTGCAAGCCGGCCTGAGCTATAGCCCGGATGTTGGTGAGCGTGGCTTCAAAAAGGGGCGGGCGCACCTCTTCAGCAGCGCCCTGCAATACGCGATCGAAGACTGGGTGCTGGTTGCCAGCTACGAAACCATGGGTCGTGTGGAGCTGGGCAACGACCGGGCGCGCCGGCCTGCGGCCCTGCAGCTGGGCCTGGGCGCGGACTTCGAGGCCGCCCGGCTGGCCGCTGGCTGGAGCCGTCAGCGCAATGGGTTCGTGGGACGCAATGGCGGCGAGGGTCCGGCCGGACTCGAACCCATGGGCCTGCAAGGCATGGGTCCCATGGAATTCATGGATGGCGGCCGTCTGGATGCAGTCTATGCCGGTGTCGCAGTGCCGTTTGGCAATGATGAGCTGCAATTGCAGTGGTCGCAGGGGCGGCCGAGCTGGCATTGGCGGGACAGCGGTGAACGGGCCGGGATGGTGCGCGTGATGTCGCTGGGTTATGTGCACTCGCTGTCGCCCCGTACCACGCTATATGGCTTTGCCGCCTTGGGGCAGCGCTATGACCTGGACGATGTTGTCGGCGCCGATGCGCCGCGCACGCGGCGGGTCGCCATGGGGCTGACGCACCACTTTTAGCCCGGGTGTCCGTGCAGGTTGCCTGCACGACCATGATTTTCTTCTCATTTCCGACCTCCTGGCAGGCCTGCCGCCTGCCGTGCCGGTCCGGTTGCGCGCATGCCTAGGCCAGCCGTACCGGTCCGGGGTTGCAATCAGTACCATAAGGTGTCCCCATGTTGAACCCATCCCAGGCGGCAGCCGGTCTGCCGCAGCTCTGGCGCAGCGGTGGTGCGTCGCAGCCATCCGGCCTGGCGCCTGTCAGGCCGGAGCAATGGCGCGATGCCGCCGAGCGTGCCGGTTTTTCTTCGCGCCTCATAGATGCAGGCCTGAGCACTCGCCCGCTGCGCCCCCTGTTCAAGGAGCAGGACGGCGAAATCCTGCTGGTATTCGCCGTGCCTGTGCCCGCAGGGCCCGGTAGCGCGCGTCCTTTTACCATCGGTTATCTCTCGTTGCTGGCCAATGAACAGCATGTCCTGGTCGGCAGCCACGCGGCCCAGGCCGCCATGGCGCTGGTCAGCGAAGAGACGGCGCAGGCGGCGGGCTCAGGCAGGCAGGCGGCCGGCCTGCTGCGCGACGGCGCCCATCGCTTCATCGAGGCGCTGCGGGAGATCAATGCCGGCGTCGATGGCATCGAGGAGCACCTCAGGAGCGCCATCGTCAACCGGCAGATCTTCGACCTGCTCGAACACAACAAATGCCTGAACCAGCTGTTCGGCGCGCTGGAGTCCAACCTCAAGCTGCTGCAGCGGGTGCAGGCCTCGACGCTGTTGCACCAGGATGCCCGGGCGCGCCTGATTCTCGACGATGCCATGGTGGAAATGGGCCAGGCGCGCGCCATGGCCGAGATCCACAACGTCAATCTGAGCAACCTGATGGACGCATATTCTGCGGCGGTGGAAAACAACCTGAGCCTGGTCGTGCAATACCTGTCCATCTTTGTCATCGTTGCCGCGGTTCCCATGGGGATCGCCGGTATCTACGGCATGAACACGCCGTTGCCGTTCCAGGACGAACCTTACGCGCTGCCGGTGTTGGGGCTGCTGAGCCTGTTGCTGGCGGCCCTGATGGTGGCCGTGTTCAAGGCACGCCGCATCCTTTGATTTCGCAGGAGAAAACCTATGCTGCACTTCTATAAAAGCGATGACGCGGGCGTGTTGGCCCAGGTCGGGGATATCGCCCACAACGCTATCGTCCACATGGAGAATCCGGACGCTGGTGAAATCAGCCGGGTGGCGCAAGCCTTGGCCATCCCCCTCGATTTCTTCGAGGATTCGCTGGATCGTGACGAATTGCCGCGCATCGCCCAGCAGGGCGGCGCCACGCTGATCGTCGTCAATGCACCCCGGCGTATTGCAGGGGATGCACCTGCCTGGCGCACCACGCCGGTGGGTGTGATCCATGTGCAAGATCATCTGGTGATCGTGTCGCGTGAAAAGCTGGAACTGGTCGATGACCTGTTGCACGGCCGTCATGGGGACTTCCGCAGCTATATGAAGACCCGCGTCAGCCTGCTGCTGTTCCGCGCCATTGCCCAGGCCTATGACGACAGCCTGCAACAGATCAACCAGCAAGTGGCCGTATTGCAGAAGAAAATCAAGTCTTCCTACCGCAATACCGAGCTTTTCGCACTCATCGCGCTCAATAAGAGCCTGGTGAGCTTCTCGACCGCACTCAGCGCCATGGCCATTCTTTACCGGCGTCTGATGGCCGGGCAGGATATCCGTATCCATGACGAAGAGAAGCGGCGCCTGCACGACATTCTGATCGACATCCGCCAGGCGGCGGAGATCACCGAGATGCGGCGCGAAAGCCTGAGCAATCTGATGGATGCCTATGCCGCCATCATTCACAACAACCTCAATTCAGTGCTCAAGGTGCTGACGGCCTTGACCATCATCATGGTCATTCCCACGATGATAGGCAGCATTTTCTCGATGAACGTCGCCTTGCCCTATGAGGAAGAGTGGCTGTCCACCGTGGTGGTCGGGGCGGGCATGCTGCTGCTCAGCGCGGCGCTGATCTTTGTCTTCTACAAGAAAAAATACCTGCGGCAGTAAGGCTTCCGGCCTGCTGCGCGGAATCCTGCGGAGAATTCCCAGCATGATGCATATTTATACCCAAGACGCTCAAGGACAGTTGGTCCGGACTGAGGCCATTCCTGCTTGCGGCTGGATCCAGCTGCAAGACCCCCGGCCTGAGGAACTGCACCAGGTGGCCAGCGCCACCGGCCTGCCGTTTGCCTTTTTCGAGGACGCATTGCGCCCGGAAGAACGCCCCAGGGTGGAGCGCCAAGGCCAGGCCTGCCTGGTCCTGCTGCACGAACCTTGCCGCGACGAGCGGGTCGGCGCCATTCATGAGGACGTGAAGTATCGCAGCCTGCCTCTCGGCGTCATCGTGGCGGGGGACCTGGTCGTGACGGTCAGCCGCCAGGTGTCGGCGATTTCGCCGGATTCTTTCCTGCGCCACGGTTTGCGGTTGGCGCCTGGGCGTCAGGCCGGCAACGTGATGGCGCTGGTGGAGGGCATTGCCCAGGCCTTCGGCGGCGTCATGTATGACATAGATACGGACATTGCCAGCGCCGAAGCGGAACTGGCGCGTTCCTACCGGAACCGGGAGCTGTATGCCTTGCTCTACCTGAATGAAAGCCTGATCTACATGACCACTGCGCTGAAGAACATGATGCACGTCATGAACCGGATACGCCACGATGACTATTTGCCGCTGGGGCCGGACGAAGCCGCCATGTTCGAGGTGGCGCAGGCGGAACTGGACCAGGCGCATGCCGTGACGCACATCAGCCAGCTAAACCTGAACAACGTCATGGATGCCTACGGCAATATCATCCAGAACAACGTCAGCCACATCGTCAAGTTCCTGACGGCAGTCACGATCGTGCTGTCCATCCCGACGCTGATCGCCAGCATCTACGGCATGAATGTGCCGCTGCCTTACCAGGAAGAGCCCGGCGCCTTCACCGCCATTGTCGTCGGCATGGTCGTGATTAGCGGCCTGGTGGCCTGGATATTCCAGAAGAAGCGCTATTTCTGAGCATGAAAACCGGCCGGCACCAGGGCGGGGGAAAGCTGGTGCCGGTGCGGGATCAGAAGCGGTGGTTCAGGCCGATCATGACGCCGGTCTGGTTGCTGCCGACAGCAGCGCCGCCCCAGGCTGCCACACCGATGCCGGGAGTGACGCTGACGGCACTGTTCTTCTGGTTGCGCATGTGGCCGGTGGTGATGTAGCCCGAGGTGCGCTTGGAGAAGTTGTAGACGCCCCGCAGATAGAGGGCGGTGGCTTCGCCGTTGCCGCGCCGGCGGCTGACCGCCATCTCGGTTTCCGAGTCGGCATTGCTGATCATGCGCACGAGCTGCGTGTTGATGACGAAGCGTCCGATTGGGTAGGACAGGCCGACGAAGAAGGTATTGGTGGTGAACTTGATTTCGCCCGGGGTGGCGTCGGTATCCGGCGTGTGGCGGCGCTGCATCCAGCCACCGCTGAGCGTGATGTCACCCGTGAAGGTGTAGTAGCCGTTGATGCCGAAGCGGTCGTCATGCGCGTGCAGGCTGCCCAGCCCCCAGAAGGATTCATTGGGCCCGCCGGTCACGCGGTCGAAGGCGGCGCCAAAGCCGTAATTGGCCGCGTTGTACTTCACATAGACGCCTTTCTCCTTGCACGAGCCGTTGTTATTGGTGGCCGAGCCGCCGCAGGTGGTGCCGGAAGGGCCGCCGGTGGCGTTGTCACGGCCGAAGCTGTAGGTACCGCCGAACGTGAAATTGTCGATCTTGTTGCTATAGCCGATGGCGTTGTCGGCGCGCGCGTTGGGAATGTAGGGGTCGAAGTTGCCCAGGCCATGCACGCTGGGGCCCATGACATCGGCGGGCGACATCAGGTACAGCGTAGTGGGCGTGTACTGGCGGCCCAGCTGGATCGTGCCATATGGGCCGCTGATGCCCAGGATGGCGGTGCGGCCAAACAGGCGGCCGGCCTGGGCGCTGTTGCCATCGCCGGGCGAAAAGCCGCTTTCCAGCTGGAAGAAGGCGCGGTAGCCGTCGCCCAGATCTTCCGAACCCTTCAGGCCCCAGCGGGAGGGGGCGATGCCGCCGGTGGCAATCGGAAAACGGGTAACGCTGGAGGTGCCCGCATCACTGCCTGCCGGGCCTTGCGGAACCTTGTTGGTCCATTCGATACCGGTATCAATCATGCCGTAGAGGGTGACTTCCTGCGCTTGGGCTGTGCCTGCAAAACATGAGAGAACGCAGGCGGCAGCGAAATAGTGCTTGGTCTTCATGAACATCCTTGGTGCTGTTGGTGGTTGGTGGAAAGCCTGGTTGTCGATTTTTAGGTTGTCTTAATTGTTATTGTTGATAATTAAACATTGGCAGCCAATACAGGAAAACAGCATCAGTGTTTCTCTGTATGGCAACTTTGAAATTGTTTTGTAACACATAAATTGGCTGTGTTTTGCGAGATTTTTTGTCGTTTCAACAGTAAATCAGCACGTTTTAAGCAGTTGTTTTATTTTTCACGCAATGTTCGTGCGTTTTTGATTTACCGTTGAAATATTTCTTTCCATATGTTAATTGGTTAATTTTATTAATTAAAATATTGCTATGCAGCATTGCTGGGTAAAGTGGGATATGCGTTGGCCTCGCTGGTGGCAGGCAGCCCGCCCTCTCACGCCGGCTGGTGGCGGCGGCCAGTGCGTTTTGTGCAGGTGCGGCATGGCGCCGTCCGGCTCGTGCGCGCCAGGCGGACAGACGAAAAAAAACCCTGCCGGGGCAGGGTTTGGCGGAGCGGGAAGGGCTTAGAAGGCCCAGTCCTCGTCTTCCGTGTTGACGGCCTTGCCTATGACATAGGAAGAGCCGGAGCCGGAAAAGAAGTCGTGGTTTTCGTCGGCGCCCGGCGACAGCGACGCCAGGATGGCCGGGTTGACGTTGGTGACGGCTGCCGGGAACAGGGATTCATAGCCCAGGTTCATCAGCGCCTTGTTGGCGTTGTAATGCAGGAACTTCTTGACGTCTTCGGTCCAGCCGACGCCGTCGTACAGCTCTTCGGTATAGCGAATTTCGTTGTCGTACAACTCGTGCAGCAGTTCGAAGGCGTAATCCTTGACCTCCAGCCGGCGCGCCTCGGAGACCTGTTCCAGGTTGCGCTGGAACTTGTAGCCGATGTAGTAGCCGTGCACGGCTTCATCGCGGATGATGAGCCGGATCAGGTCGGCGGTATTGGTCAGCTTGCCCCGGCTGGACCAGTACATCGGCAGGTAGAAGCCGGAGTAGAACAGGAAGGATTCCAGGAAGACGCTGGCTACCTTGCGCATCAGCGGGTCTTCGGCGCGGTAGCGTTCCAGGATCAGGCTGGCCTTGCGCTGCAGGGCTTCATTTTCCTCGCTCCAGCGGTAGGCGTCATCCACGTCCGGCGTCAGGCACAGCGTGGAAAAAATGGAGCTGTAGGAACGCGCATGCACGGCTTCCATGAAGCTGATGTTGGTGTACACCGCTTCCTCGTGCGGCGTCAGCGCATCATTGATCAGCGCCGGGGCGCCCACCGTGTTCTGGATGGTGTCCAGCAGCGTCAGACCGGTGAATACCCGGATGGTGGTCTGCTGCTCCAGCGGCGTCAGCGTGGCCCAGGCGGGAATGTCATTGGAAAGGGGGACTTTCTCGGGCAGCCAGAAATTGCCGGTCAGGCGGTTCCAGACTTCGAGGTCCTTGTCGTCTTCGATGCGGTTCCAGTTGATTGCATCGACGCGCTTGAGCCGCTTGGCGGCCAGGGGGCTGGGCGGGTTGGTGCTCATGGCAGTTTCCGTGGTTCTGGGGCGGCGGCTCATAGCGTGCAGGACACGCAGCCTTCGACGGCGGTGCCTTCCAGCGCCATCTGGCGCAGCCGGATGTAATAGATGGTTTTGATGCCCTTGCGCCAGGCGTAGATCTGCGCCCGGTTGATATCGCGAGTGGTGGCGCTGTCGCGGAAGAACAGCGTGAGCGACAGGCCCTGGTCCACGTGCTGGGTCGCGGCGGCATAGGTGTCTATGATCTTTTCCGGCCCAATTTCATAGGCATCCTGATAGTAGGCCAGGTTGTCGTTGCTCATGTAAGGGGCGGGGTAATAGACGCGCCCGATCTTGCCTTCCTTGCGAATTTCGATCTTGGCCACGATGGGGTGGATGCTGGAGGTCGAATGGTTGATGTACGAAATCGACCCGGTAGGCGGTACGGCCTGCAGGTTCTGGTTGTACAGTCCGTGCTCGCGTACGGCGGCTTTCAGTGCGCGCCAGTCTTCCTGGGTGGGAATGGCAATGCCGGCTTGCCGGAACAACTCGGCCACGCGCTGGGTGGCAGGCTGCCAGGCCTGTTCCGTATATTTTTCGAAGTATTCGCCGCTGGCGTATTTGGATTCCTCGAAGCCGGCAAAGCGCTGGCCGCGTTCATAGGCCAGCAGGTTGGAGGCGCGCAGGGCGTGGTAGGTCACCGTGTAGAAGTACATGTTGGTGAAGTCCACGCCTTCTTCCGAACCATAGAAAATGCGTTCGCGGGCCAGGTAGCCGTGCAGGTTCATCTGCCCCAGGCCGATGGCGTGCGATTGGGCATTGCCATGGGCAATGGAGGGCACCGAACGGATATCGCTCATGTCCGATACGGCCGTCAGGCCGCGCACGGCCACTTCCACGGTACGGCCGAAATCGGGAGAATCCATGGTCTTGGCGATGTTCAGCGAGCCGAGATTGCAGGAAATGTCCTTGCCCAGGTCCGTGTAGGAGAGGTCTGGGTCGTAGCTGGCCGGCGCATTTACCTGCAGGATCTCCGAGCACAGGTTGCTCATGTTGATCCGCCCCTTGATGGGGTTGGCGCGGTTGACCGTATCCTCGAACATCAGGTACGGATAGCCCGATTCGAACTGGATCTCGGCCAAGGTCAGAAAGAATTCGCGCGCATTGATCTTGCTCTTGCGGATGCGCGGGTCGTCCACCATCTCGCGGTATTTTTCCGTGACGCTGATGTCGCCGAAGGGCTTGCCATAGACGCGTTCCACGTCATACGGTGAGAACAGGTACATGTCCTCGTTGTCGCGTGCCAGCTGGAAGGTGATATCGGGCACGACGACACCCAGCGACAGCGTCTTGATGCGGATTTTCTCGTCGGCGTTCTCGCGCTTGGTGTCCAGGAAACGCAGGATGTCGGGGTGGTGGGCATTCAGGTAGACCGCGCCGGCGCCTTGGCGTGAACCCAGCTGGTTGGCGTACGAGAAGGCATCTTCCAGCAGCTTCATGATGGGAATGATGCCGGAGGACTGGTTTTCGATCTGCTTGATGGGGGCGCCGGCTTCCCGGATGTTGCTCAGCAGGAAGGCTACGCCGCCGCCGCGCTTGGAGAGTTGCAGCGCCGAATTGATGGCGCGGCCGATGGACTCCATATTGTCTTCAATGCGCAGCAGAAAGCACGACACCAGCTCGCCGCGCTGCTTCTTGCCGGCGTTCAGGAAAGTGGGGGTCGCGGGTTGGAAGCGGCCGCTGATGATTTCATCGACCAGCGCCAGCGCCAGGCCTTCGTTGCCCTGGGCCAACGCGAGCGCGACCATGCAGACGCGGTCTTCGTAGCGTTCCAGGTAGCGCTTGCCGTCGAAAGTCTTGAGCGTATAGCTGGTGTAATACTTGAAGGCGCCCAGGAAGGTGGGGAAGCGGAACTTGCGCGCGTAGGCGTCGGTGAACAGCTGGTGGATGAAATCCGGCGAATACTGACGCAGCACGTCGGCCTCGTAGTATTCCTTTTCCACCAGGTAATCGAGCTTTTCCTGCAGGTTGTGAAAGAACACCGTGTTCTGGTTCACATGTTGCAGGAAGTATTGCCGCGCCGCCATGCGGTCTTTGTCGAACTGTATCTGCCCTTGCTCGTCGAACAGATTGAGCATGGCATTGAGCGCGTGAAAATCCAGTTCAGCGCTGGCGGCGGCTTTCGGTATCAATGTTGTCGTTTCCAAAATGCTTGTACTCCGTGGCGGACTTTGATGACATCTTCTTCTGTTCCCAGCATTTCGAAGCGGTACAGCAGCGGCACCTTGCACTTCTGCGCAATGATGGTGCCGGCCAGGCAATAGGCCGTACCGAAATTGGTATTGCCGGCGGTAATCACGCCACGCAGGAGCGCGCGATTGGCTTCGTGGTTCAGGAAGTGGATGACGGCCTTGGGCACGGCGCCGGCGGGGTGGCCGCCGCCGTAGGTCGGGACGATGAGAATGTAGGGTTCAGGCGCCAGCAGAAAGGCGTCCCGCGAGGACAGTGGAATACGGTGGGCAGCCATGCCCAGTTTTTCAACGAAGCGCTGGGTATTGCCGGAGCTGGTGGAAAAAAAGATGATCTGGCCCATGGCTGCGGGTTCCTGGTCCTGCTGATTGCTTGGTAAGCGGCTGGGAAAAGCACGGAGCGAGGTCGGGTCAGGCTGCCCGCCTGCCTGCCGGATTTGCCTGCCTGGCAGAAGCAGGCAGCCTGGGGACGCTGCCGCCACCCTGGCTGGCACCGGTCACCGGCCTCAGGCCAGCGCGCTGATCTTGTCCGGACGGAAGCCCGACCAGTGGTCCGCGCCGGCCACCACGACGGGGGCCTGCTGGTAGCCCAGATCGCGCACCTTTTGCAGGGCGACAGCATCTTCGGTCAGGTCCACGACCTGATAAGTGATGCCCTGTTTATCCAGCGCCCGGTAGGTGGCGACGCATTGCACGCAAGCCGGCTTGCTATAAACAGTAACGATCATGATTGCTATTCCTTGGATTGGTTTGAAAATTCCTGCATCGCGCAGAAAACGGCTGGCGCGGGATGAGGCAGGAATGAACGGGAAGTTAAGCTATCTGGTGCACAGAATAGCAAAATAGTACTAGATGTAGTGGTTACATTTTGGTTTAACCATAAATCTAGTGGTTGTATTGAATACCGGATCAGGCCCGGAACCGCGCCAGTTCTGGCCTTGGCGGGCGCTTGCGGGCATGGCGGCCAGCGCCGGCGATATTGTTACGAAGCGCAAACCGCGTTAGCGGCTGACGTCAGCCCTCAGGCTGCCCCGAACCTGGATGCCAGGGCCGGGCGGCGGTGTTCAAAGCCTGCCGAATGGCGTATTCTCTCGGCAGCGAGCCGGTACCGAGGGGTGCCGGCGTTTTCCTGATGCGGTTCTGCGCCATGTATTACACCTTCCTGCTGTTTGTTGTCCTGACCCTTCTGCCTCTGCTGCTGATGACGCTGCCTGCCTATCTGCGCAGTGCGCGCGGCGGCGATGGCCGTGTCAAGTTCTGGTGGGGATTGTGCCTGGCAGGCACGGCGCTCTGGGGGTTGGCGCTGGTCGTATTCTCGGACAGCTGCCTGTCGTTTGGCGGCGGCCAGGTCGTCTGTCATTCCCAGCTGGTATTGCCCGAATGGTTCCGCATGGCGGCGCTGGTCTACGTGCCGCTGGGCGGCGTGGTGGTGCCGGTCCTGTGGTTCATGGTGTTTTATGTCGCAGTGCGGCGCGCTCAGCGCCGGCGCGCCCAGGCCGGAGAGGCCTGAGCGGCAGCCCTGATATTTGCCCTTGGGGAAGGGTGAATCGGTGGCAGGTATGCGCGGGGAGCCTGTTTTTCTATCGGAACGAATCCAAGACTGTCTTGAGGCAGCACGGAATGGAGCAGGAATGACGGAGACAGCGCAAAACAAGGCGCCAACAGACCCAAGACCCGCCGCTGCGGCGCCACCCGGTGCCGTGGTTCCCCGCAGAATCCTCTGGTACGCCGTCCTGGTCATATTGATCGCAGGCAATCTGCGTCCAGTGTTTCCCAGCCTGGCTGCGCTGCTGCCGGAAATCATGGCAGCGCTGGACATGTCGGCGGCGCAGGCCAGCTATCTGACCACCTTGCCAGTCATTTGCCTGGGCATATTCGCCCCGTTGGCACCGGTCATGGCGCGCCGCCGGGGTGTCGAACGCACCATGTTCTGGGCGCTGCTGCTGTTGACGCTGGGTTCCGCGCTGCGTTTGGTTGAATCATTCTGGGTGCTGCTGCTGGCATCGGCCATGGCAGGCACCGCCATTGCCATTGGCAACGTTCTGTTGCCTGGGCTGGTCAAACGCGATTTTCCCAGGCACATGGCCTTGATGACCGGCCTGTACACCACCTTCCTCTGTGCTGGGGCGGCCTGTGCGGCCGTGCTGACCGTGCCATTGGCGCGTGCCACGGAATGGAACATGGCCCTGGCTGCCTGGGCGCTGCCGGCGGCGCTGGTCGCGCTGTTCTGGGGCGTGCATTTGCGCCGCCTGCCCGCACACCAGCCGGCTGCACCGGCGCCGCAACGGCCGGCTGCCGTCTGGCGAGACCCCTTGTCCTGGCAACTGACAGGCCTCATGGGGCTGCAATCGGCTTTGGCTTACTGTGTCTTTGGCTGGCTGGCACCCATTATGCGTAGCCGCGGCATGGATGCGGGCATGGCCGGCGTGATGGTGTCGGTATCCATCGTGGTGCAAATGGTGGCTTGCCTGTTCGTTCCCCATTTCGTCGTACGCTGTCGCGACCAGCGCTGGATCGCCAGCGTACTGGCGCTGTTTGCCGGTGGCGCCTTGCTGGGCTTGTTGTATCTGCCATTGCCGCTGGCCTGGTTCTGGATGGTCATCCAGGGGCTGGGGCAGGGTGGCCTGATCGCGCTGGCCATGACATTTATCGTGCTGCGCGCAGCAGATTCCGCCGTGGCCTCGCGGCTGTCTGGCATGGCGCAAGGCGGCGGCTATATTCTTGCGGCGCTGGGGCCCCTGCTGGTTGGGTTGCTGCTGGAGTGGACCGGCAGCTACGCCAGTTCCGGTTGGCTGTTTGGCGGACTGGCGCTGGGGGTTGCCATCACGGGCTGGGGTGCTGGCCAGGGCCGGGTAGTGCGGGCCTGACCGGCGGGCAAGGCAGCCTTGCCGCCGCAGGTGAGGGGGCTGGTGTACGGGTGTGACGGTCCGGCCCCCTGGGGGCTGCCTAGCTCAGGATTTCATCAGAGGCAGGCGGCCGCCCGTGGCCAGTGCGCGCTCCATTTGCACGCCGCGGCGGAAGCGGTACAGCTTGGCCGGGCGCCCGCCGGTTTGAGTCGATGCACCGGTTTCCTCCACCAGGTCCTGCTGGGCAATCAGGCGCCGGAAATTTTGCTTGTGCAGGCGCCGTCCCGCCAGGGCCTCGACGGCTTGCTGCAATTGCAGCAGGCTGAAGCTTGCAGGCATCAATTCATAGATGACCGGCCGGTACTTCAGCTTGGCGCGCAGGCGTGTCATGGCCGTGGCCAGAATGCGGCGGTGATCGTACAGCATGCTGCGCCCGGGCAGCAGGTCGGTGCCAGCAGTCGGGGATTCCGGCACCAGGCTGGCTTCATAGAGCAGTTCGTAGCGCGGCAGCGTGCGTTCTTCATCCCAGATATCGTTTTCCAGGCCGAAAAGCGCGCAGCAGCGCTGCCACTGGCGTTCGCGCAGGCCGCGTGGCTGGCTGCGCGCCCAGGCGCGCAGGCGGGTGGCGATATCGGCGAGCAGCAAGGCATTGCTGTCGTCGCGGCGGTCTTCCCAGGGGAAGTACTCATACCAGCTGCGCCAGCTTGCATCCAGATCCGCCGGCGCGTCGCCTGCCAGGGTGAGGCCGAGATAGCTGATGGATATCGTGCGCATGTCCGGGGCATCCGCATGGCGGCCGCGATCGGCAAAGGTGTAGAGCTGTTCGAGATAGCCCAGCGGGTGGTGGGTTTGCGCCTCTACCCAGCCGCGCAGGCCGGCCTGCAGCGAACGGTGGGCCATGACGAAGGGGCCGGCGGGGAAGGTAAGCCCGCCCTGAATGGTCAGGACGGAGGGCGCCTGGCTGTCGGCGGCGGCCAGGACGGCCACCAGTTCCACAGCCAGCGTATCGGAAGCCAGGGTCTGCATGACGATGATCGGTGTCGGGTCAGGTCAGGCGCGAGGCGACGAAACGCTTGAAGGGGCTGGCCGAACTGGCGAAGCGCAAAGTGGCTTCGCGCAGCAGGCGGCCTGGCGGCGTGTCGTTGGTGAACATGGTGACGACCAGATTGGTGGACAGGAACAAGGGCAGCGTGTGCAGGCGGTGGGCGCGTTCATAGCGCTTGAGCCAGCTGCTGTCGCCAATATCCGCATTGCGCCTTGCCGCGGTCAATACCTGTCGCGACAGACTGGCCACACTGCGCAGGCCCAGGTTGAAACCATGCGCGGTGACCGGGTGCATGCCCACGGCGGCGTCGCCCACCAGCGCGAAGCGCGGGCCGGCGAAACGGTAGGCATAGACCCCGACCAGCGGATACACGTGGCGGGTGCTGGCCGTGCTCATCTTTCCCAGGCGCTGATCAAAGCGCCGCGTCATCTCGTCGGCGAAGCTGGCGTCATCCAGTGCCTGTAGTGCCTGGATCTGGTGGTGCGGCAAGGTCAGCACGGCCGAGGCGCGCAGGCCGTTGAGCGGCAGCAATGCCAGCGTCTGGCCATAGCCGAACCATTCCCAGGCGACGTGGCCATGGTCGATTTCATGATCCAGGCGGCCGACCATCATGGATTTGCCGAAATCGTGCATATAAGCGCCTATGCCCATGGCACGGCGCATCGAGGAAAAGCGGCTGTCGGCGGCGACCAGCAGGCGGGTGTGCAATTGGCGGCCATCGGACAGGCTGACCCGCGTGCTGTGCTCGCCCGGTTCTACCGTGACGGCACTGGTGCCGTCGAGCACCTCGATAGTCGGACGCTGGGACACTGCCTGCCAAGCCGCGCGCCGGATACAGCAATTGGGTACCAGCCAGCCCAGCTGGTCGCTGCCGCCGGCCTGAGCGGTGATCGCCATGGGGTTGCGCGAGCTGCCGTTGAATACGTGTGCGTCGCGCAGCAGGGAAATGTCGTCTTCGGCAATCAGTTGCCAGACGCCCAGTTCTTCAAGCAACTGGCGCGATTCGTGCGATAGCGCAATCTCGCGGCCATCGAAGGCGGGGTCGGCCAGGCTGGAGGCCGGCTGCTGTTCGACGATAGTCACGGACAGGCCGCCCGCCGACAGGGCGCGCGCCAGGCACAGGCCGGCGGGGCCGGCGCCGACGATGACGACATCCTTTTCCGCAGCGTGGGTCATGAGGTACTCCAGAAAGACAGATAGGCGGCAGTTTAGAGCCTGTTTGCAGGCGGCGCCATGCCGGTGGCAGGCGCACTTGATCCAGCACAAGCGGGGCTGGCGACCGCGCCCTGCATAATACCCAATGCGCGCCGCCTGCGCTGTATTCCCGACAGCAGTCTGTTGCATAAATCTGCCCGAATCAGCGGCTTTTCGCTTAGTATTCACCAGCCGTACCCATGTTTTCCCTGTGCGGTCTTCTTCTTCATTCTTTACAGTGGCGACCATGCGCTCTGCACATTTGCACTATCGGGTCTTCGTCCTGTTGCTGACGGTCGTTTCGTTGGCTTTCTTCTGGCTCATGCTGCCGTTTTTCACGGCCATTTTCTGGGGGACTGTTCTGGCGGTGCTGTTTATGCCCCTGAATCAATACATGATGCGTATTCTGCGCGGCCGGAAGAATCTTGCCGCGTTATTGACGCTGTGCGCGGCGTTGTTGTGTGTGATCCTGCCAGTGGCCTTTATCACTGGGGCCTTGGTCAAGGAAATCATCGCGCTCTATGAGCGCATCAGTTCCGGGCAGCTTAACTTTTCCCTGTACTTCCACCAGATCGTCAATGCCCTGCCGCCTTCCTTGCAGGAGTACGTGGTGCGCCTGACAGGTGAGGAATCGGGGGGGCAGGGCAAGGTGGCTTCCACCATCATGCAGATCAGTCAGTATGTGGCTTCCCACGCGGTCAGCCTGGGCCAGAATACGCTGCAATTCGTGGTGGGCGCGGGCATCATGATGTACCTGCTGTTCTTCCTGTTGCGTGATGGCACCTGGCTGTCGCAGCGCATCCGCCGCGCAGTGCCGCTGAGCGACATGCACAAGCAGAACCTGGCGCGTAACTTCACAACCGTGGTGCGCGCAACCGTCAAGGGCAACATCGCGGTGGCTGCGGCGCAAGGCTTGCTGGGTGGCCTGAGCTTCTGGTTCCTGGGCATCCAGGGCGCTTTGCTGTGGGGGGTCGTCATGGCGTTTCTGTCCTTGCTGCCGGCCGTCGGCGCCAGCCTGATCTGGGGCCCGGTGGCCATCTATTTCCTGGTAACCGGTGCAACCTGGCAGGGGGTGTTCCTGCTGCTGTACGGCATCCTGGTGATTGGTCTCATGGATAACGTCTTGCGTCCGCTGCTGGTGGGTAAGGACCTGCGCATGCCGGACTACCTGGTGCTGATTTCCACGCTGGGCGGGCTGACACTATTCGGCTTGAACGGGTTCGTGATGGGGCCGCTGATTGCCGCGTTGTTCATTGCAGTCTGGAATCTGTTCGTGGATATTCCGACGGCGCCTTCTGATCGTCACGGCCGTAATGCGCATCTGCGTTGATAAGCGGAAACGCCAGTATTGATGCGCTTTTTGCGTGTATCTGGAAGGTCTGAAGTGGGTTCCCGGGGCGATTCCGAATGCCCCGGGAAAGACAATTTAAAAAAATTCCGATTTTCCGATTGACTGCGGCTGAAATTCCGGTCATAGTGGAGACGCAGATGGTCAAGCGACGCGGGTTTCAGTACACCAGTCGCCCAGTGTTGGTATCTAGGTTGTGTTCGACGTCCCTTCCTTGATCGTTTCTGGCAATCCCGGGCGTTGCGCCCGTTTATTCAAGGAAGTTTTTAGTTATGGCAACCGGTACCGTTAAATGGTTCAACCCTGAAAAGGGCTTCGGCTTCATCGTTCCTGATGAAGGCGGCAAGGATCTCTTCGCTCACTACTCCGAAATCCGTATCAACGGTTTCAAGTCGTTGGAAGAAAACCAGCGCGTGAGCTATGAAATCGGCGAAGGCCCCAAGGGCCCGAACGCAAAGAACATCGAATTGCTGGCCTAATACCGGCGAGTTCGTTGCCGCATCACCCTTCACCGGGTGATGCGGCAGGAAAAGACCGCAGCCCCAGGCTGCGGTCTTTTTTTATTCTGCCAGGGTTTCCCGACGCTGCGGCGCAATTGGTGGTCTTGTCCAAACTGGTGGTCTTGCCCAAACTGGTGGCCTTGTCCATCAAGGCGGGCGGGTCCAGTGTCAGTGCGCACGGGCCGGATGCCTGATTGCTGCGCAGCATGCCAGCGCTCAGCGCAGTGCGCTGGCCGAGGCCTCGCGCAGCGCCAGGGTGATCTGCTGCAGCGTGATGGAGCGTATGGCTGCATGTTGCCAGTAGAGCGGTACATCCAGCCAGCGTTCCGTGTCCAGCAGGCTGAGGGTGCCGTCACGCAGCGCAGGTGCAATCAGGGATTCGGGCGCCAGGCACCAGCCCAGGCCCCTGGCTGCAGCTTCCACGAAACCTTTGGATGTGGGAATGTAGTGCACCGGTGGCATCAGGCGCGCGCGGGTAATGCGGCGCACGAAGCGCCATTGTAGTGCGTCCTTGCGATTGAAGACGATCATGGGGGCGGCGGCGAAGGCTGCTGCATTCAATCCGGCGCCGAAATAGCGTTCGCGGAATGCGGGCGCGGCAATGGCGCGGTAGCGCATCGTGCCCAGCGGCTGGACATTGCAGCCCTGCAAGGGCTGGGGCTCGGCGGTGACCGCACCCAGCACCGAGCCGTCGCGCAGCAGGTCCAGCGTATGGTCCTGGTCATCGACACGGATATCGAAGACATGCCCATGGCGCTGGTGCAGCAGGGCCAGTGCAGCCACGAACCAGGTTTCCAGCGAATCGTCATTGACGGCGATGGCGATAGGGTGGGCCGTTCCCGCCTGGCCAGCCGGCAGGAAGTCGGCGAGCGCTTCGGCCTGCAGCGCCTGCATGGGACGTACACGCCGCAACAGGCGTTCTCCGGCAGGGGTCGGCCGGCATGGGGATTGGCGCACGATCAGCACCTGGCCGAGCCTGTCTTCCAGCGCCTTGATTCGTTGGGAAATAGCCGAAGGCGTGACCGACAGGCGCCGTGCCGCGGCTTCGAAGCTGCCTTCTTCCAGTACGGCGGCAAAAGCGGCGAGTTGTGGGTGTATCAAATCCAAGGCAGCTGTCCAGGCATCGGTATCGAATTAAGAAATTCTTTATATGGTACAGAAAAAATAGCTAGTCTTAATCTGGGCTGTCGGCCAGCATAGGCGCTTTCCCGTCTTGTTGCGCTAGTTTCATCCTTATGTACCTTGCTGCTGCCACCACTGGTTTTTTCTCCGGCGCCGGGCTGATCATCGCCATCGGAGCACAGAATGCGTTCGTCTTGCGGCAGAGCCTGGAACGGCGGCATGTCGGGCTGGTGATCAGCGTGTGCGCGCTGGGTGACATCCTGTTCATCGTCTGCGGGGTAGCAGGTATCGAAGCGCTGGTCCGCACGTGGCCGGGCCTGCTGCAATTACTGCGTTTCGGTGGCGCAGCCTTCCTGGCGGTCTATGGCCTGATGGCGGCCTGGCGGGCCTGGCGCGGTCAGGCCGCCCTGACGCAGACTGCCGCAGGGGCCGTCAGCCGTCGGCGCGTGGTGCTGGCCTGCCTGGCCTTTACGTTCCTCAACCCCCATGTCTATCTGGACACGATGGTCTTGCTGGGTAGCTTGTCGACCCAGTACGGCGGCCTGACACGCTGGGCCTTCGCCGCCGGCGCCTGCCTGGCCAGTGTGACCTGGTTTTTGAGCCTGGGCTATGGCGCGCGATTGCTGCTGCAGGTGTTCAGGCGTCCGGCTGCCTGGCGGGTGCTGGATGCGCTGGTGGCGGCCTTCATGCTGGTGCTGTGCGTGTTGATGCTGTCGCGGCCCCTGCATTGATCCCGGACGCAGCAAACATAATCGTCGCAGGCGTCCAGGGCGCAGATCAGCGTGGCAGGACGCGATAGTGTGATTGCACGAAGCCGAATGGGTAGGCGTGCGAACTGACGAGCGTCAAAGGCTGGTCTTCGGGCAGGCTGCCGAATAGCGGGCGGCCTTGCCCCAGAAGCAGCGGAATCGTGGTCAGGGTGATGTCAGTTACCAGGCCAGCTTGAAGAAAGGACTGGATCAGCCGGCCGCCGTCGAGATACAGCCGGCCATAGCCGGCCTGCTGCGCGGCTTCGACGAGAGCGGCAGGCGAGGCCGCAGTGAGGCGTACCTTGTCAGGCAGGGCCTGGCCGGCAGCCAGCGGAGAACGCGTGACAACCCAGACCGGCTTGTCGGCATAGGGCCATTGCGGAAATTCCATGACCTTATCGAAGGTGTTGCGGCCCATCACCAGCAGGTCCACGGAGCGCATGAACGTGGCATAGCCGCAATCCTCTCCTGGCGTCACGGCGCCATTGGCGCGTTCCAGCCAGTCAATGGCGCCATCCTGGCGGGCGATGAAGCCGTCCAGGGACGAAGCGATGAAAACCGAGCAGCAGAGGGTCATTGCGGAGCAACCTCAGGAGGGGGGGGAGCCGTGGCGCGGGGGCCGGCACCAGGGCCAGGGCCGCCAGTGTACAGATAACCGCATAGCGTATCCACAATGGCCTGTTGCACGGCTTGCTCCGGGAACTGCGGCCAGGGGGAGAGCACGGCGGCGTGGATTAGGGCTTCCATGGTTTGCAGCAACACCCAGGCCGCCAGGTCCAGGTTCGTGGGCTGGATTTCGTCGCGGTGGCGCTCCAGTATCTGGCGGAATTGCTTGAAGATGGCTTGGTCCGCCGGGCTTTCCTCGGACGGCACGTCATAAAAGGGAAACTCCTTTTCCAGCACGCGATGCAACTCCGGCTCCACCCGATGCACCGCCAGCCATGCACTGACGATGGCCGCCAGGCGATCGCGCAATTGGTTGGGGTAGGGTGCCTGCATGACCGATGCCATGACATCGTATAGCTGCGCGGCATGGCGTTCGTGCAGGGCCGTGATCAGGGAGTCCTTGTTTGGAAAATACTGGTATACGGACCCGATGCTGACCCCGGCTCGTTCAGCGACGAGATTGGTGGTGGTGCCGGCGTAGCCGCGTTCGGACAGAACGCGAGCGGTTGCTTCAAGAATGGCCTCGACCAGGGCTCGGGAACGGGCCTGGCGCGGCGTCTTTCTTGGCTGTTGGAGCGGTTGCATGGCGGTCCGATAAAGCGAGTATCAAATGCGAGTAATAGCTCATATTATTCCACGTAACGAATCAAGGCTGATGTTCTGGAGGATTTATGTCACAAGATTTTCGTTACACGGCTGCCCGGCTGGCGGCCAGCCGGATGGGAGTACAGCATGGGTGAAAGAGAAAGGGCGGCCATGGCACGCGCCGCTGTTGACGTCGTTGCGGTTGCCGAACTGACGCCGCATATGCGGCGCATTACTTTGGGCGGCAGCGAGATGGCGGCCTTCCTGCAGGCCGATGGCATCGAAGACCCGGCAGCCTGGGTGAAGGTATTTCTGCCGACCGGAGAAGGCCGGGCGTACACCATACGCAGCGTCAACCGGCGTGCTGCGACGCTGGATCTGGATTTTGTCATGCATGGCGACGAAGGCCCAGCCTCCGCCTGGGCGGCAGGAGCACAGGTGGGGGACCGCCTGATGATCGCCGGGCCGCGTTCAGGGCGTTTCGAGCTCCCTGATGATGCCCGCTGGGTGTTGCTGGCCGGGGATGCGACGGCGCTGCCCGCGATACAGGTGATCGCCGAAACCTTGCCAGCCGGCATCAAGGTCAAGGTCTATGCCGAGATAGCCGCCCAGGCCGACCGCCAGCGTATAGACACGCTGGCCAGCATGCGCATCGCCTGGTTGCAGGCGCAGGGCGACGCTGGCAGCGTGCTGCGCCAAAGCCTCATGTTCCGGCCGTTCCCGGCGGGGCCTGGCTATATCTGGGTAGCGGGGGAATCCGCCATGGTGAAGGCCTTGCGCAAGCACTACCTGCAGGAGCGTGAAATGCCGGTACACCGTGTCAGCGCCAGCGGCTACTGGAAGGCGGGGGAAGCGGATCACCGGGATGCTTGAGCCTGGTAGCGGCCCGGCTGACGGACATTGGCACGGGATCGTGCCGGCGCGCAGGTAGCGAAGATTCAGGCACTGGCGGATGCTGCCAATTCGGTCAGCAGCGTTTGCAGCAGCTCGCTGGCAGGCATGGCGCGCGCCCTTGCGAATGACTGGCCGGCCCATTGGGCTGCATAGCCGTGGTCGCCTCGGGAGATAGCCAGGGCACTGAGCTGCTTGGCGGCATCATAGGCTAGCGGGTAGTCGGCCGGCCGTGGGCTGCCTGAAGCGGTGCCATGGCGTATCAGGTCGTTGAGAAGGCCGCGGGCCGGTCGGCCGGACAGTACTGTTGTGAGGCGTGTTTCCAGTCCTGCCGGATGAAGCAGCCTGTCGCGGTAAGCTGCGTTGGCCGAGCTCTCGGGGCAGGGAACAAAGGCCGTACCCAATTGGGCAGCAGCAGCCCCGGCGTTCAGGGCGGCGCAGATGTCCGCACCGGTCATGAGGCCTCCCGCAGCAATGACAGGCAGGCCGATATGGCCATGCAGGCGTTGCAGCAGGGCCAGCGTGCCCAGCGCTTCATCCGGGCCTTCCGGATCAAATATGCCACGATGGCCGCCGGCTTCTATGCCTTGCGCGACCACAGCATCCAGGCCGGCCGCTTCGATGCGGCGCGCTTCGTCCAGGCTGGTGGCGCTGGCCATAAGGAAAATGCCGGCTTCGCGCAGGGCGCGGGCCTGCTCCGGGCGTGGCAGGCCGAAATGGAAGCTGACGACCGCCGGGCGTTCTTCCAGCAGCATGTCCAGAATGCTGTCGTCTGCCAGGAAACTGGGATAGATTTCTTCCAGACGGGCGGGGGGCTGTCCGCCGAAACGGGCGAACAGCGGCGCCAGGTGCTGCAGCCAAGCGGCCTCGCGTGTGGCATCCCTGCGCGCGGGGGCATGGGTGAAGACATTGACGTTGAAGGGGTGCTGCGTCTGGCTGGCGGTGGCCCGTATCATGTCGCGCGCCTGCGCCGTCGTGTTCGAGCCTATGCCAAGGGAACCCAGCCCTCCCGCGTTGGAGACGGCTGCCGCCAGAGCCGGCGTGGCAACGCCGGCCATTGGCGCCTGAATAATGGGATGGGAAATAGCCAGCCGTTGGCAAAACGATGAGGCATGATCCATGGCAGCGTGGTCCTTGCTGGTGTGGGCTCGAGCGGGAAAGGAGTAGGGGCCGGGTGCAGGTACAGTGCCGGTATGGCCCAAGTATCCTCCCAAAGCGGCGGCAAGACAAATGAGCGAGCGGAAAGCAAAAGGCCTGGCGAGCGATGGCTGCCAGGCCTTTTGACGTCAGCGCAAAATTGCGTCCGGGATCAGCTGGATTTCTTTTCGCCGCCCAGGGCGTCCACCAGCGCGGTCACCAACTTGGCCAGTTCCCCGGTCATCAGCGTCATGTCGGCATCGAAGCGTTCATCTTCCGCCATGCCGGCAGCTTCGCTGTTTTCGGCCAGGACGTCCAGCGGTGCAACCCGCTTGATGTCCAGCGCGTCGGTGAGGACGAAGGACACGCGGTCTTCCCAGGTCAGGGCCAGGCGCGTGCATTGTTTGCCGCTGGCGATATGGCGGCGCAGTTCCTCGGGCTCGGGGGCGTGCTTGACATAGCGCACGGCCGCCTTGCCGTCGCCGGCGGCGCGCAGCTCGGTGTCCTGGTCAATGGTGAAGCCGGCAGGGGCTTCGTCGTCGGCCAGCCAGCCGGTCATGGCCGCGCCGGGGGATTGCTCAACGTACAGGGGCTCGGCGGGGAAGGGGCTGAGGGTCTTGGCCAGCAGGCCCAGGGCTTCGTCGGCCTTGGCCGAGGCTGCGGCGTCGATCACCAGCCAGCGGTTCTTGCGGTCGATCCAGATTAGCGTGTCGCGGCTGATGCTGAAGGCGCGCGGCAGCAGCTCATCGTAAATGCGCTCCTTCAGTTCCTTCATCTGCTTGCGGCCCGGCTTGTAGCCCTGCTGCGCTTCGAAGTCGGCTGCGCGTTCCTTGGCCACCTGATTGACCACGGTGCTGGGCAGCAGCTTCTTTTCCGTGCGCAGCGAGATCAGGATCTGGTCACCGATGGCATGGGCAAAGCGGCCGTTTTCACGCACCGGCGTCCAGCCCAAAGTCTGGGGCTGGGAGGTGTTGCCGGGCGTGAATGCCAGCGTGGCAAGCTGTTCGTCCAGCTCGTCCACACTGGGATTCCAGCTGGCGTTCAGACGATAGAGTTTCAGGTTCTTGAACCACATGGCGCGCTCGCAAAAGTGGGCATTCTAATACAGCCCTGGCAGACAGGGGGATGGCGGCGTGCTTGCTTGGCTACATCTTGTGTCTGCCGCTTGCGTCCGACTTCAGCGGGCGAAGCCCTGCAGCGTGATCTTGCTCACGGTGTGCCCGTCCTCCAGGCGTGCATGGGCCAGGCGCAGGTTGGCGGCATTGATGCTCCCCAGTGATTCCGTTCGGGTGCTCGCGATTTTCCCCTGGTCGGCCAGGGCGGCCACGGCGCGCAGGATGTCCTGCTGGCGTGCCAGGTCTGCGGTTCCCAGCAGGGAGCGGGTGAACATGAATTCCCAATGCACGGACAGGCTCTTGCGCTTGAGGGGCACGATATCCAGGACATCCGGATCGTCTATCAGGACGATGCGGCCCTGCGCCGCGATCAGCGCCTCGATATCGGCCAGGTAGGCCGCGCTATTCGTGGTGGACAGGACGAATGCCGGGGCGCCCAGGCCCAGGGCGGCGACTTGTGGCGCTAGGGGTTCGCGATGGTCGAGCACGTAATGGGCGCCCATTTTTCGCACCCAGTCGATGGATGCTGGGCGGGACGCGGTGGCGATGACGTTCAGGCCGGTCATGGCGCGGGCCAGCTGGATGGTCATGGAGCCCACGCCACCGGCGCCACCGATGATCAAGATGGCATTGGCCGCGCCGGCGACGGGTTGCTCGACCTGCAGGCGGTCGAACAGCGTCTCCCAGGCGGTCAGCGCCGTCAGGGGCAGTGCGGCGGCCGCTGCGTCATCCAGGGTGGCGGGGGCATGGGCGGCGATGCGGGCATCGACGGCCTGCAGTTCGGCATAGGCGCCAGGCCGGTTGATGGCGCCGGCATAGAACACCCGGTCACCGGGCAGAAAGCCGCTGACCCGGCTGCCGACCGCCTGCACAATGCCGACGGCATCCCAGCCGAGGATGCGCCAGTCGCCAGGGGCAGGGCGTGCCGAGGCGCGGACCTTTGTGTCCGCCGGGTTCACGGCAATGGCCCGGACCGCCACCAGCAGGTCGTGCTCGCCATAGACGGGCGCCGGGAGGTTTACATCGACAAGCGATTCAGGGGAAGAGATGGGCAGGGGACGATTGAAACCGACGGCTTGCATCAGGCACTCCTTTTTGTGGGAAACAGGACAATGGAGCTATTCTGGCAATTACTTGCATTGAATGTAAGAACGCATTTATTTTGTATATAGTGTCGAAAAAGGTACTGTCATGGGGCGTATTCCACACCAGGTTTTCAACTGCAGCGCGGGGTGCACCGTCGAGGCGACGCTCAATTTGATCGGCGGCAAATGGAAGGGAGTGATCCTCTATCGCCTGTTGGCCGGGCAAGTGCTGCGCTTCAATGAACTGCGCCGCTTGTTGCCGAACATCACGCAGCGCATGTTGACCAACCAGTTGCGCGAACTGGAGCGCGACGGGCTGATTGCCCGCAAGGTCTATCCGGAAGTGCCGCCTAAGGTGGAGTACCGGCTGACGGATTACGGCCAGACACTGGCGCCAGTCATCCTTGCCTTGAAAGCGTGGGGCGACACCCATGTGGCAAAAACGGCGGCGCCGCAGGAACAAGCCATTTGAACGGGAGCAATACATGAAACTGATGGTCATCGGGGCCAGCCGGGGGCTGGGCCGCGCCTTTGTCGAGGGCCTGTGCGATGCGGGCGACACGGTAATCGGTGTGTCCAGGCAGCGGCCCGGCAGCGTGGCGTTGCCCGATGCGGTGCAACTCGAATGGATAGAGGCCGACCTCAGCCAGCCGCTCGAAGCCGCCCGCCAGATCGCGCAGGCTGCGCCGGAGGGGCTTGATGTGCTGATCTGCAATCTGGGCGTCTGGGAAGAGGCGGCCTTTACCAAGGACTACCGATTCCTGGAAACGACCGACGCCAGTGTCGTGGAAATGGTGGATATCAATATCACCGGGACCTTGCTGCTGATCAAACAATTGATGCCCCGGTTGCTGCGTTCAAAGCGGCGGCAACTGATCTTGACGGGCTCGACCTCCGCCTTGCGCCAGAGCGGCCGGCCCGAAGTTGCCTTTGCTGCGTCGAAATTCGCGCTGAACGGCATGGGCGACGCGCTGCGTGAAAGCTTCCGGGCCGACGGACTGGCTGTATCGTGCCTGCAGTTGGGCTATCTCAATACTGAAGACGGCCTGGCTGTGCCGCTGGCCGACGCAGCGGCGCGCGGAGAAGGGCAATTGGTGCCGGTGCATGACGTGGTCAGCATGGTGCGGACCATGATCCATCTGTCGCCAGCCGCCTATATCCGGGAGCTGGTCATGCCCGCGATCGGGGACGTGCGTTTCTGAGCCCGCAGTTGTCCCGGTGCAGGGGCGGCCGCGGCGTTCACCCGCCGGCGGCGCGTGCCGGCGTTGTTCCCAGCATCAGGTAGACGGCCAGGGCCAGCAGGGCGATGAGCGCGGCGGCAGCGGTCAGCACGGTGGAGTGTGTGGCGGAAAAAGCCGTTCGAGCCGCAGCGATGACGGCGTCCGCCTGGTCTGGCGCCAGTGTCCGGGCGACGAGAAAACTGTTGCCGATGGACTGCGCGGCCTGCTCTTGCAGGGCGCCGGCCAGTTGCGGCGGCAGCACGATAGTGCGGCTGTAGACGCTGGCCATGAACACGCCGAACAGCGTGATCCCCAGGCCGCTGCCCAGTTCATAACCGGTGGCTTCCAGTGAACCGGCGGCGCCCCCCTTGCTGGCGTCGACTGCGCCCATGATGGCAATGGAAGAGGCAGTCAGCCCGATGCTGAGGCTCAGCCCCATGACGGTGAGGGCGGCAGGCACCTGCCAGCCGGAATGGTGGAGGTCGGCCTGCGCCAGCCAGGCCAGGGCGAGGGCGGCAATGGCCATCGACAGGCTGGCGACCAGACGCAGCCCCAGCAGGTTGGAGAGATATCCTGCGACAGGCCCGCCTATCGCAGCTGCCGCCATGATGGGAATCATGAACACGCCGGCTTGCAGCGGTGTTTTTTCCAGCACGTATTGCAGTTCTTGCGCCAGCGTCAGTTCCACGCCAGCCAGCGCCCCGCAGGCAACCAGCGCCATGACCATGCCGGCGACGATGGGCGGATGCCGGAACAGGGATAGATCCAGCATCGGCGTGGCGGAATGCAATTGGGCGCGCGCAAACCAGGCCAGCAAGGCCAACCCGCCCAGCAGCAGCGGCACGGTGCGCGCCAGTGGCTGGCTGCCGGCTATGCCCGCCTTGAGGCTGTAGACCACGGCAATGATGCCGGCAATGAGAACCAGGGCCTGGCCGATGGCCCAGCTGCCTGCCGTGGTGGCCTCCTGGCGGGGCAGCAGCGCGTAGGCGACGGACACGACCACCAGCATGATGGGGACATTGATCAGGAAGACGGAACCCCACCAATAGTGCTCCAGCAGCGCGCCGCCGACCAGCGGCCCGATGGCTGCGCCAGCAGCGCCGACCGTGCCCCACAAACCCAGCGCGATGGCACGTTCCCGCTCGTCCTCGAAGGTTTTGCGGATCACGCCCAGTACGCAGGGCATGATCATCGCGCCTCCGGTGGCAAGCAGCACGCGAGCGCCTATCAGCATGGCCGGCGTGGCGGCAAACGCGGCCAGCAGCGACGCGATGCCGAACACGACCAGGCCTGTCAGCATGATGCGGCGGGTGCCGACGCGGTCGGCGAGCGTGCCCATGGGCACCAGCAGCCCGGCCATCAGCAGCGGGTAGATGTCTATGATCCATAGCACTTCAGTGCTGCTGGCGCCCAGGGCCTGCGTCAACGAGGGAACAGCGATGTGCAGGATCGTCATGTCGATGATGACCGGCAGGAACGCCAGCATGACGGCGCACAGGATCAGCCAGCGGCGGGGAATGGCAGAAAACATAAGTCCGGCGTCCGGATAGGGAGGTGAACAGGCCCCTGTGTATGCGCGAGGCAGGCGCGGCCTGCGTGGCGGCGGCGCGTCTTTCTGCGGACTGGAAAGGTGAGTCGCAAGCGGGGCGACAGGGCCCGCAACCAGGCCCGAGGCATCGCCGGCGACCGCACAGACGACGGAGCGGAAGACTGGATTTTGCCGTGCGCGTATGGAATTTTCTTCGAAGTTTTGTGGAGTTATAGTGGAGATGGACAAGAAACAACGATACTTATGCCCCAGCAGAAAAATTTGCGCGTACCACTATCGGCCAGCCTGGACACCAGCGGCAATGCCCTGATCCTGATTGCCGAAGATGAAGTGGAGATAGCGGATATCCTGGCCGCCTATCTTCAGCGTAGCGGCATGCGTACTGTCCATGCCGGCGACGGTTTGCAGGCGCTGGCGCAGCACCTTGCCCGCAAACCCGATCTGGTGTTGCTGGATGTGCAGATGCCGGGCCTGGATGGCTGGCGGGTCCTGAGCGCCATACGGTCGCGAGGCAATACGCCAGTCATCATGCTGACTGCGCTGGACCAGGACATAGACAAGCTGATGGGTTTGCGCGTAGGCGCCGACGACTACGTCGTCAAGCCCTTCAATCCTGCCGAGGTCGTCGCCCGGGTCCAGGCCGTCTTGCGCCGCACCGGCGCCGGCATGGCGCAGGCAGTGCGTTTGTTGCGTGTCGGTGCCCTGCAACTGGACCTGGATAGCTATGAGGCGCGGGTCCTGGCTGACGGCCAGTCTGTTGCGCTGGAACTGACCCTGACCGAGTTCAGGTTGCTGGCTGGCCTGATGCGCACTCCCAGGCGGGTGTTCAGCCGTGCCGAACTGCTGGCATCCTGCCTGCCCGAGGGCGATACCCAGGAGCGGACGGTCGACAGTCATATCAGCAAGCTGCGCAAAAAGCTGGAAGATGCCGGCCTGCAAGGCATGCTGTCGAGTGTCAGGGGCGTAGGCTACCGTTTCGGGGGTGATGCTTGACGCGCCACCATGGCCTGCGCTGGCAGATCGTTCTGTCCCTTATCGCCATGGCACTGGGCGTTATCCTGCTCTCGGTGGCCGGTTCCTATGTCTTCTATGCGCTGGCTAGCACTTATTCCCCGGACAGCCTGTCCGAAACCTGGATGCCATCCGGCATCGAACTGGCCTGGATCGTCGGCACCACGGTAGCGGCGCTGACCCTGGCAGGTACGGTGGCCGTCCGGCTTTCGCGTCGTATCCTGACGCCCCTGAACGCCGTCGCGGACGGCTTGCGCGATGTGGCCCAGGGAAAGCTGCAGGCGCGCGCCCGCCTGGACGAACCGGCATCCGGCGAAACCGCCCAGTTGGTGCGGGACTTCAATGCACTGGCCGAACGCCTGCAGAGTGCAACGCGTGAGCAGGAATTCTGGAATGCCGCTGTGGCGCATGAACTGCGCACGCCGGTCACCATCCTGAGAGGGCGCCTGCAAGGCCTGGTCGATGGTGTGTTTTCGCCGGGCACCGAACTGTTCGAAGGTTTGTTGCGCCAGGTGGAGGGCCTGAACCGCCTGATCGAGGATTTGCGCGTGCTCAGTCTCAACGACAGCGGGCACCTGGAACTCGACCTCGTGCCCAGCGATCTGGCGCATGAGCTGGCTGACGTGGCCCAGGCATTTTCGGAAAGCCTGGCTGCCAGGGGGCTCATGTTGCGCGTGGACATCCATGCGCCGTTGCCAGTGGTGGTGTGTGATGTGATCCGCATCCGGCAGGCATTGATGGCCTTGCTGGAAAATGCGCTCAGGCACGCGACGCCGGGCCTGCTGCGCGTGTCGCTGGAGATATCGGCCGAGGCCTGCGAACTGCAGGTGGAGGACAGCGGGCCCGGTATTCCGCAGGAAATGGCGGTTCATGTATTCGAGGCTTTTCGCCGGGGCGACCCGTCGCGGTCGCGGCGCAGCGGTGGCAGCGGGTTGGGGCTGGCCGTGGTCCGGGCGATCGTGGAAGTGCATGGCGGCCATGCCGCCTGCTGGCCGGGCGAGCGCGGCGGCACGGTCTTTTCGCTGCGCTGGCCCGCTGTGCGGCCGCAAGCGCAGGCGGCGCCCGATTAAGGGCTGCCGCCGGCAGGGGCAGGGTAGGCTCAGGGGGCCAGCAAGTGCCAGGCCAGGCGTGCGGCGGCGCGGGCGCCGTGATTGTCCACATCGAAACGTGGGTTGTATTCCGCAAGGTCCGCCAGTCTGAGTTTGCCACTGGCTTTGACGCGCAGCACGATTTCCTCTATCACCGGCAGCGGCACGCCATAAGGAGCGGGGGCTGACACGCCAGGCATGACGGTAGCGGGCAAGACATCCAGGTCGACGGTCAGGTAGACGTGCCGGGCCTGCTCCAGCAAGGCGTCGACATCCGCCAGGCGGGCCTGCAGGTGGCGTTCCTGCATGTCGGTGTCTTCGATCCAGACTGCACCGATTGCCGTTGCCCGCGCATACAGCGCGGGTGTATTCGCCACCTGGGAAACACCCAGGCAGGCATATTGCAGAGGCAGGCCGTATGTCTGGCAATGGCGCGCAATCTGGTCGAAAGGGGTGCCCGAGCTGCCGGGGCGGCCGGTACGCAGATCGAAATGCGCGTCCAGGTTCAGTACCAGCACGGGGCCTGGTGCATCCCGTTCCGCCAGCCAGCGTGCCATGCCCTGGAAGCTGCCCCAGGCAATCTCATGGCCGCCGCCAAGCACGACCGGGCGGGCGCCTTGGTGCATCAGGGTGGCCAGGCGTGCCCCCAGGCGCTCCTGTGCATCTTCCAGAGCGTCGCCCTCACACGTGATGTCTCCGGCATCCAGCAGGCGTTGCAAGCCGTGCGCCGGGAGTCCGGCAAGGAAGCGGCGGATGGCCGCCGGGCCGGCGGCTGCTCCAATGCGGCCCTGGTTGCGCGCCACGCCTGCGTCGCAGGCAAACCCGAGCAGAACCGGCTCGCCCGGCGCAGGCGAGCCAGCCGCCGCCTCGACGATATGCGCCAGCCTGCGTGTATCGCCGTATTCGGCACTATCGTCTCGGGCCTGCCACAGGTTTGTGTCCACCAGCGTGGGGCTCATGCAAGCCCCCCTTGTCCCGCAGTCAGGACAGCCTGGAGGAACTCGCGGGTACGGGCTTCACGCGGCTGGCTGAATATCACCTCGGGCGCGCCGGATTCCAGGATGACGCCGCCATCCATGACGGCCACGATGTCGGCCACGTCACGGGCAAAGCCCATTTCGTGCGTGACCACCATCATGGTCATGCCTTCGCGCGCCAGCAACTTCATGACTTGCAGCACTTCTCCTACCAGTTCGGGGTCCAGTGCCGAGGTCGGTTCATCGAAGAGCATCACTTTGGGTTGCATGGCCAGGGCGCGGGCAATAGCCACGCGTTGCTTCTGGCCGCCCGATAGGCTGGCCGGCATGGCTGCCATTTTCTGGCCCAGGCCGACTTTCTTCAGCAAGTCTTCCGCCAGCGCATTGGCCTGGTCGCGTTTCATGCCACGCAGTTTGCGCGGGCCGATCGTTACGTTGTCGAGGACGGAAAGATGGGGGAACAGGTTGAAACCCTGGAAAACCATGCCTACCTGCATGCGCAGATGGTTCAGTGCGGCGTCGGGCAGCAGCTTGCCTTCATCGAGCAATGTCTGGCCGCAGATTTCCACGGTTCCGCCCTGGGCGACTTCCAGCCCGTTGCAGCAGCGCAGCAGCGTGCTTTTTCCCGAGCCGCTGGGTCCGATGACGACGACGACCTGCGAGGCCTGGACATCGAAGTCGATGCCGCGCAGCACGGCATGATCGCCGTAGGATTTTTGCAGATTGCGGATACGGATCATTTCCTGCTGTACGCCGGCAGCACCCGTGGCAGCTTTAAGGCTTGCGTTCATTGCACCATTCCTCCGGCGCGCAGGCGTTGTTCGACCGCCCGCAAAATCAACATCGTGACAGTGGTCAGGACCAGATAAATCAGCGCCACCACCAGATAGGTTTCCAGCGAGCGATAGGTCACGCTGATGATTTTCTGCCCTTCGTGCATCAGGTCGTGGATGGTCAGCAGCGACACCAGCGCCGAGTTCTTGATCAGTGCGATGAACTCGTTGCCCAGGGGGGGAATCATGCGCACTACCGCCTGGGGCAGCACGATGGCGCGCATCGACATGCCCGAGGACATGCCCAGCGAACGGGCTGCTTCGGTCTGGCCACGGTCAACCGACTGAATCGCACCGCGCACGATTTCCGAGACATAGGCGCCTGAATACATGGCCAGGCCCAGGACGCCGCAGGCAAATGCCGGCAGCGTGATGCCAAAGTGCGGCAGGCCGAAGAACCAGATGAACAACTGCACCAGCAAGGGCGTGCCGCGGAACAGCAGCAGGTACAGGCTGCACAGGTTGTAGATGACGTAGCGTTTCGGGTTGAGCCGGCCCACGCCGATCAGCAGGCCGATGGCGCAGGCCAGCAACAGGGCGCAGGCAGTCACCTCGACAGTGACCAGGGCGCCGCTGAGCAACTCGTTGAAATCAGCGAAAACGGGAGAAAAGTCCAGGTTCATTGTGCGGGTGCCTCGAACCACTTGTTGACGATGGCCTGGTAGCTGCCGTCAGCCTTGAGTTGCTGCAGCGCGGCGTTCAGCGCCTGGGTGAGTTCCGGCTTGCCTTTGCTCACGGCAATGCCGTATTCCTCGGTGGTGATCTGTTCGTCCAGCACCTTCATGTCGGGCGAGCTCTGGGCAAACAGCTTGGCGGCCGGCTTGCCCGTCACGGCAGCGTCGGCACGGCCGATCTGCACCAGGTTGAACATTTCCTGATTTTTCTCGACCTCCACGCGACGGATGGCCGGGTAGTGTTCCTTAAGGTAATTGACCGATTTGGTACCAACCTGCACCGAAACCCTGCGGCCATCCAGGTCCTGCAAGGCATGCACCGGGCCGTCCTTTTTCGTCAGCACGGCAAGGCCGCCGGCATAGTAGGGGTCGGTGAAGTCCACGACCTTGGCGCGCTCAGGCGTGATGTAAATGGCGGAAATGGCGATATCGGCGCGGCCAGCCTGCAGGGCCGGGATCAGGCCCTTGAAGTCTATGTCTATCCACTCCACTTTCTTGCCCATGGCATTGGCCAGTGCTTCAACCAGTTCGATATCGAAACCGGTGCGCTGGCCATCCTTGACGAATTCCATCGGAGGGAAGGTGGCATCAGTGACTGCGCGCAGGGTTTCCTGCGCGTGTGCTGAGCCTGCGCTCCAGGCCAGACTCAGGGTCAGGGCGGCGGTTAGCAATGTGCGACGTGTCGTCATGGTCAATCCTAAGAGAGTGGGTGCGGAGGAAGGAATGCGTATCGGGGCAATAAAAAAGACAGGGAAAATTTTTAGGGCCAGGGGAAAGGATGCGTGCGGGCAAGGGTGTCAGCGTTGTTGCAGGCGGGCGGAAATGCGCCTGGCAGCGGCTAAGGTCATCTCGATCAGGGCCTGGGGGCGTTTGGAGGCACGTGTGGACGGCGCCATCAAGGTGATCGACGCGACGGCCTGTGTCGGCCGCTGGAAAATGGGTACGCCCACACCCCAGACGCCGGAATCGACCTCGCTATCGGTGACCGCATATCCTTGCGCACGGATGGCATTCAGTTCACTGGCCAGGCGTGTGGTGTCGACACCCGGTTCGCGGGCCAGATAGGCCAGTGCCGCCTGCTGGCGCGCTGTCGACATAAAGGCCAGCAGGGATTTGGCAGATGCGCCGCGCGTCAGCGGCAGGCCGCGTCCTTTCGTGAAGGAGCAGCGCAGCGGGTGCTGGCTTTCGACCATATCCAGGCACACTGCCTGGTCCTTCACCGTGACCAGCAGCCCGACGGTCTCGCCTGATGCCGCAGCCAGGGCTTCCATATCGAGCTGCGCTTCTTGGATCAGGTAGGAAGATTGGTCGAACCCCCAGGCGAGCTGCACGCTCAGCGGTCCAGGCCCGTATTCGCCTTCATGTTCCGCGACAAATCCCCAGCGCTTGAGCAGGGCGATTTGCCGGTAAAGCGTACTTTGAGCCAGACCGGTCTGTTCGGCCAGGGCGGCAATACTGAGGGGGGCGTCGTGCCGTGCTAGCGTGGCCAGGACATACAGCACACGATCAGCGCCCGCCCCGACGGATTGATCTGTTGTCACCATCGAGTTCCAAGCTGGTTGATGGCACAAAGATTATCAATTTGTGGCTTTTTTCTTCGAAATTATTCCCATATTTTGAGAATCAAAAGGGAAAACCCCGAATGTTTTCTTGCAACTGCTTGTTGGGTTCTTCACTTTGCAGGCCTTGGGCAGACAGTTTTTCCGTGCCAGGCAAACGGGGGCATGCAGCGTCGTCCCCGCGATTGGTGGCTCGGCGCTGCGCGAAGGGCTGAAACAAGGAATCAGAGAAATAAAAAAGACCCCCACGCTGCGCCTTCGGCTTGCTGCCCCCCAAGGGGGCATTTTTGTCTTGGGGCGGCCCGGCGACAAAAAAACGGCCTGGTCAAGGACCAGGCCGTTGGGGAACGCTCGGCGTCGTGCGAATTGCTCGCGGGGGCACGGCGCCAGCGATGAAGCGGTACCGGACATGAGGTTCAGGGGGGCTGATCCGTTCATGCGGGGGAACCGGTGTCCGCCATCATGGAAGCCAGTCTAGTCGCTCTGGTCTGACAGAGTCCTGAATAATTCACTGCGCTGATTTCACCGGTTTTCAATCACCTGGGACGGGCGACGGCAGTGTGAGGGGATGGCCGGGATGCCGGCCGGGACTGTCAGGAAAGGTCAGCAACCGGCGTGGACATGGCCGGGGAAGCCTTGATAGGTGTGGCGGATTTGTCATGCTGGTTTTTTGTACAGTATAATCTGATGCCATAATGCCGACGGTACCTGGATGCCGGCGGAGCATGAAAGCCACCCGGCTGCCGGGTGGCCGTGTTACCGGAATGCCCCTGACGGGAGTGTTTCCGGGGCCGGCTCCGCAAGGCAATTCAGCAGCTCCGGGCCGCTTCCGGGCATCTATTCAGCTTAAGGATTCATACATGGACGACAAACTCAGCAAGGCCGCCGCATCGGAAAAGGCCAAGGCGCTGTCCGCCGCGCTGTCGCAGATCGAGAAGCAGTTCGGCAAGGGTTCCGTCATGCGTTATGGCGACAACGAAGTCGAACATGACATCCAGGTGGTGTCCACGGGTTCGCTGGGGCTGGATATCGCCCTGGGCGTCGGTGGCCTGCCGCGTGGCCGTGTGGTGGAAATCTACGGCCCGGAATCGTCCGGCAAGACCACGCTGACCTTGCAGGTCATCGCTGAAATGCAGAAGATCGGCGGCACCTGCGCCTTTATCGACGCGGAACACGCGCTGGACGTGCAATATGCCTCCAAACTGGGCGTCAATCTTGCCGACTTGCTGATTTCTCAGCCGGATACCGGTGAGCAGGCGCTGGAAATCACCGATGCACTGGTGCGTTCGGGATCGGTCGACCTGATCGTCATCGACTCGGTTGCGGCACTGGTGCCCAAGGCTGAAATCGAAGGCGATATGGGCGACTCCCTGCCGGGCCTGCAAGCCCGCCTGATGAGCCAGGCGCTGCGCAAGCTCACCGCCACCATCAAGCGCACCAATTGCATGGTGATCTTCATCAACCAGATCCGCATGAAGATCGGCGTGATGTTCGGCAATCCCGAAACCACCACTGGCGGCAATGCGTTGAAGTTCTATTCGTCCGTGCGCCTGGACATTCGCCGCATCGGTTCGATCAAGCGTGGCGATGAGGTCGTCGGCAATGAAACCCGCGTCAAGGTCGTCAAGAACAAGGTGTCGCCGCCGTTCAAGCAGGCCGAGTTCGACATCATGTATGGTTCGGGTATTTCGCGCGAAGGTGAAATCATCGACCTCGGCGTGCAAGCCGGTATCGTTGAAAAATCCGGCGCCTGGTACAGCTATAGCGGCACACGCATCGGCCAGGGCAAGGACAATGTCCGTGAATACCTGAAAGAACACCCCGAAACAGCCATCGAGATCGAAAACCGGGTGCGTGAAAGCCTGGGTATTTCGCTGCGCGCCCCGAGCACCGCAGGCAGCAACAGCGCACCCGAAGGCGACTTCGCCGGCTGAGCGCCGTGAGTTCGGACTGGCGCAAGGGCGGCAACCGCCAGGGCGGGAGGCCGCCAGGGCAACGTCCATTTGACGATACGTCCGCGACGGCGCGCAAGCCCGCACGGGCCACGCTCGGCGATGCCTACGTGCCGCCGGATGAGGACGAGGATTTCGAGTTCGAATCCGGCGCTGGCGCAAGCACCTGGGCCGCCTCAGATGCGGCTGATGGCGCCGTCGGCACCACCGGTGCATGGGATGCATCTGAAGCATCTGGTATGGATGACGGCTTCGCGCCGCCATTGTCCAGGACCAGCCGTCCGGCATCTGCCCTCTCCGGTCCGGGGCGTCAGCGCCGTGCCGGCGGCTACCTGTCGTCCGACCCTGAACAGGCGCCCGCCGAACGGCGGGGACCGACACTCAAGGCCAGGGCGGTTGGCCTGCTGTCACGGCGGGAATATAGTCGCAAGGAATTGAGCGGCCGGCTGGCGCCGCATGCGCCAGACCCTGAAACCCTGACCGCCTTGCTGGATGACCTGCAAAGGGAAGGCTGGCTGTCGGATGAACGTTATGCGCGCAGCATGCTGAACCAGCGCAGCGCCCGCCAGGGCGAGCGCCGCATCATCGGCGACTTGCGCCGCCAGGGGGTTGCCGACGAATTGCTGGAAACCTTGTCCGAAGACCTGCGTGCGACCGAACTGGAGCGCGCCGTCCAGGTATGGCGCAAGCGTTTCGAAGGCAAGGCCCTGCCCGACACGCCCCAGGAGTATGCACGTCAGGCACGTTTCCTGGCTGCCCGGGGCTTTGGCGGCAATGTGGTGGGCAAGGTGCTCAAGGCCGCTTTGCGTGGCCATTCGGGGCCTGAGGGCCTTGAGGATTTCCTGCTGGATTGATGCTTCAGGCGAGTGCCCGGCCCACAGACAGGGCAGTCGTCATGGCAACCGCTGGGGGGCGCCGCTGCCCGCGCAAGTTCATGCTTCGTGTATGCCCGACAGCGTCTTGAAGCAGACGGTCCGGGCGATTTTCAGGAATTCCTGCATGTAGGGCGCCTGCTCGTCTTCGGTGCGCATGGCGGCATAGAGCGTGCACCAGACGCCTTGGCGGCCCAGCTTGGCGATGTGCAGCCATCCCTGGTTGAGATATTCCGTGAGCGCCCAGTTGGGCAATGCCGCCACGCCCCGGTTGCTGGCCACCAGTTGGGCGATGATGGGGGTCAGCTCGGCCTTGCGGATAGCTGCCGGTTCGATGTCCTGCGGGTCCAGGAAGGCGGTGAATACATCCAGACGCTGGCGTTCCACCGGATAGGTGATCAGGGTCTGGTCGGACAGGTGCGAGGCTTCTATATAGTCAAGTTCCGCCAGCGGGCTGCTTTGCGATACGGCCAGCACCACCTCGTAGCGAAACAGCGGCACATAGGAAATGGCATCCAGCGCTTGCGGGTCGGAGGTCACGACCAGGTCCAGATCGCCGCGCAGCAGGGCGGGCAGCGGTGCAAAGGAAAATGCGGCTGACAGGTCCAGCGCGACTTCCGGCCACTTGGCGCGGAATTCGTCCATGGCGGGCATCAACCACTGGAAGCAGGAATGGCATTCGATGGCCAGGTGCAGCCTGCCAGTGCGCCCGGCCGCCAGCCTGGTCAGTTCCCGTTCTGCGGTACGCACCTTGGGCAGAATGTCATCGGCCAGGGCCAGCAGGCGCAGGCCGGCTGTTGTCAGGCGGGCAGGGCGGGTGCGACGGTTCAGCAACGATACGTCGAGCCGGCTTTCCAGTTCGCGCAGTTGGTGCGATAGCGCGGATTGCGTGACGTGCAGGCGTTCGGCGGCTTCCAGCAGACTGCCGCCATCGCGGATGGCGCACAGGGTTTCCAGGTGTCGGATTTCTATCATGGTGTGTCAGGGGCAGGGGCGATGGCAGGCACAAACTGGTCTAAGGGGGGGCCTACGAGACGTTTCCCAGGTCGCCTGCCTGGCGGCCAGACCGGCGCCTACCGTTACGTCCGGGGCAGGTTGATCTTGGTCGGGGCTGGGGGCCTACTGGCATTCCAGTGGGGGTGGAAAACGCCGTCGCTGCTGTCTTTTGATAATTCCTGGTAATGAGAATATGGGGTGGAGCCGGGGAAAAATGAACCCCGATGCGCCAAGTTTGAGGCAAGGGCGCATTGTCATGAGATCCGCTCATGTTTGAGGCATAGTATGAGTTTAACTCATTTTATGCATGCGATATTTGATTTTGTCATTGCGGTAATCCCTAGCAAAATGTTCTTGTCTTGAAAATTATTTGCACAGGGATATTTATATATGACGAAAATTCATAATTTGGGTTTCCCCCGCATCGGTGCTCAACGGGAACTCAAACGTGCAGTGGAAGCCTATTGGGCGGGCAAGCAGGATCAGGCAGCGCTGGCGGCCACGGGGGCGCAACTGCGCGCCGCGAATTGGCGCGTGCAGGCCGATGCAGGCGTCTCGCAGGTGCCGGTGGGGGATTTCGCCTGGTATGACCATATCCTGGAGTGGACCACGCTGCTGGGCGCGGTGCCGGCACGCTTCGGCCATCCGTCCGGCGCCGATGTCGATCTGGATACCCTGTTCCGCATGGGCCGGGGCCGCGCGCCGAGCGGCACGCCTGCCGCCGCCTGCGAAATGACCAAGTGGTTCGATACCAACTATCACTACATCGTGCCTGAACTGACGCCGGGCCAGACGTTCCGCATTGCCCGCGACTACCTGTTCGCGCAGGTTGCTGAAGCACAGGCACTGGGCTATCAGGCCAAGCCGGTGATTCCTGGCCCGCTGACCTGGCTGTGGCTGGGCAAGGGCGATGCCTTTGCCGGCGGCGCTGGTGATGAAGGCAAGCTGGCACTGTTGCAGTCGCTGCTGCCGGTGTATGCCGATGTCCTGGCGCGCCTGGCCACGCAAGGCGTGGAGTGGGTGCAGATTGACGAGCCCATCCTGGTGCTGGACCTGCCCCAGGCCTGGCGCGATGCCTTCGTGGCGGTTTACGCCCGCCTGGGTCATGTCGGCCCCAAGGTCTTGCTGGCTACCTATTTCGGCGGATTGCAGGACAACCTCGCCACGGCGGCCGCGCTGCCGGTGGCCGGCCTGCATGTCGATCTGGTGCGCGCGCCGGAACAACTGAGCGCGGTACTGGAGGCGCTGGGCAAGGACAAGATCCTGTCAGCAGGTGTGATTAACGGCCGCAATATCTGGCGTACCGATCTGGATGCGGCGGCGGCGCTGCTGGCGCCTGCCAGGGAACGCCTGGGCGAACGCCTGTGGCTGGCGCCTTCGTGCTCGCTGCTGCATGTGCCCGTCGACCTGGTCCATGAAACCGAGCTGGATGGAGAACTGAAGAGCTGGCTGTCCTTTGCCGTGCAGAAGCTCGACGAACTGAAGTGGCTGGCCGCAGCGGTGGGCGGCAATGCCGATGCTGCCACGCAGGTGGCGCTGGACGCCCAGCGTCAAGCGCTGGAAGCCCGCCGCAGCTCGCGCCGCATTCACAACCCCGCCGTGGAGCGCCGCCTGGCTGCCGTGGCCGAGGTCTCGCGTGAGCGTGCGCCGTTCGACGAACGCATCGCTGCGCAGCAGGCATTGCTCAAGCTGCCAGCCTACCCGACAACGACGATCGGCTCCTTCCCGCAAACCGCAGAAATCCGCGCGCTGCGGCGCGACTGGAAAGCTGGTGCGCTGACCGATGCCGCCTATGAAGCCGCCATCCGCAAGGAAATCGAAGAAGTGGTTCGTTTCCAGGAAAAAATTGGCCTGGACGTGCTGGTGCATGGCGAGCCCGAGCGCAACGACATGGTGGAATACTTCGGCGAATTGCTGGCCGGTTTCGCCTTCACCCGCAATGGCTGGGTGCAGAGCTATGGTTCCCGCTGCGTCAAGCCGCCCATTATCTTCGGTGATGTTGCCCGTCTGGCGCCGATGACCGTTGGTTGGTCGTCCTACGCCCAGTCCCTGACCGATCGCCCCGTCAAGGGCATGCTGACAGGGCCGGTGACCATCCTGCAATGGTCCTTCGTGCGTGATGACCAGCCTCGCGAAGACACCTGCCGCCAGCTGGCGCTGGCGCTGCGCGACGAAGTCGTGGACCTGGAACAGGCTGGCATCCGTGTCATCCAGATCGACGAACCGGCCATACGCGAAGGTCTGCCCCTGCGCCGCGCCGACTGGGCCGCCTACCTGAACTGGGCCGTGGACAGCTTCCGCCTGTCGGTGGCCGGGGTGGGTGATGACACGCAGATCCATACCCATATGTGCTATTCGGAGTTCAATGACATCATCGACTCCATCGCCGCCATGGATGCCGATGTCATTACCATCGAAACCTCGCGCTCGAACATGGAGCTGCTGGAAGCCTTTGAAACCTTCCAGTATCCCAATGACATCGGTCCTGGCGTCTACGACATCCATTCACCCAACGTACCTGAAGTGCAATGGATGGTGGAACTGATGAACAAGGCAGCGGCCCGCCTGCCCAAGGAACGCCTGTGGGTGAACCCGGACTGCGGCCTGAAGACGCGCGCTTGGCCGGAAACCAAGGCGGCATTGGAAGCCATGGTGGAAGCTGCGCGCGAACTGCGCAAGGCAGCCTGAGCCTGGACCCGGCGGCAGCGCGAGCTGCTGCCGGGTGCTTCAGGCTTTCGACCATCCAGCCCACCAGATAGAGCGCAGCCAGGCCAGCGCCGGCCGTTGCGATGTTGCCTTGGCATACCAGAGGCTGGTCCACCGGCTCCAACAACACGGCATCGGCGTGATTGGCGTCGGACAGATTTTTCGCCGGTGAAATTCCATCCCGTCTTGAACAGCGTGCTCTGACGACACCTTGCACGCTTTGACTGCTGTGGCGGTGATCGCTCGTCCGTAAAGCCTGGGGCCTGACCCCCACAGGAAAATCCTGGGGGGTGTTTGCGAAAGGAAGGGCAAAGCCGCAGTCTCGGTTTGCCTGTATTTGACACAGACGCAGGCGTAGCCTGCCGGGTCAGGAGAAGTGTCAGCGTGGGCGGGTGGCAGTCCATTGGACGGCAAAGATGCTGGCCAGGACGATGACCAGGCCCAAGAGGGCCGGGCCGGTCACGGATTGCGAGAGCAAGACCCACCCCAGCACCACGGCGGTCAGGGGGCTGAGCAGGCCCAGGGATGCCACGGCCACGGTAGGCAGCCGGGCGACGCCGCGGAACCAGAGGGCGTAGGCCAGCATTGCGCCCGCCAGGCAGAGATAGGCATAGGCCGACCATTGCGTTAGTGTCAGCGCAGGCAGTGGCGGTTCGAATAGCCAGACGACAGGGGCCAGCATCAGGCCGCCGATCAGCAGTTGCCAGCCGGTCAACGCCAGCACCGGCAGTTGCAGTTTCCAGCGGTGGGTCAGCCAGACGCCGGTGGCCATGGCGGCGGCGCCCAGTAGCGCGGCAGTAATGCCGACGGGCTCGAAGACGGTCTGTGGCGATAGCAACAGGATGGCCATGCCCAGCACGCCGGCAATGGCCGCCCAGAGGGTGCTGCGCAAAGGCGCGCGGCCGTCAATGGACCAGCTCAGCAGCATGATCAGCAAAGGCTGGATGGCGCCCAGCACGGCAGCCAGGCCGCCGGGCAGACGATAGGCCGCAACGAACAGGAAGGCCTGGAATACGCCGATGTTCAGCGCGCTCAGCACGATGAGGCGCCACCAATCCTGGCGTGCCGGCAGGCAGCGTGTGAGCAGCAGCAACAGGATGCCGGCGGGCAGTACGCGGATGAGCGCGGCGGTGAAGGGCAGGCCCGGCGGCAGGATTTCAGACGTCACGATATAGGTCGAACCCCAGATCGTGGGGCCCAATGCAGTCAGCAGGATATCGCGCCACTGACTGGAGGCAGGAGAGATGTGCATGATTTTATCTTCAGTTCAAGATAAAATGATTGTGTACATCAATTAACTTGAAGTCAAGATAAATGGACGATACCAATACTCGCAGGCCTGCAGACTCGGTGGATGCCATTCTTGCGCAATGGCGACGGGAACGTCCGGAGCTGGATGCATGGCCCATGGGGCCGATTGGACGCATCAAGCGCTGCGCGGCGCTACTGGAGCCACCGCTGGAGGCCGCACTGGCCGAGTTCGGGCTGGTGCTATGGGAATTCGACATGCTGGCAACCTTGCGGCGCGCCGGCCATCCCTATCGGCTAAGCCCGACCGAGTTGTTTTCTTCCCTGATGGTGACTTCCGGCACGATGACCCACAGGCTCAAACGCCTGGAGGCCCGGGGTTTCATTGAGCGCTTGCCCAATGCCGAGGACGCTCGCAGCATGTTGGTACAACTGACCCCGCCTGGCGTGGCGCTGATCAATCGTGCCGTGGATGTTTTCGTCGAGCACGAACGGCGGATATTGTCGGTGCTTCCCGAGGAAGTCCTGGTTGATCTCGACGAGAACCTGGCCAGGCTGCTGCTTGCCCTGGAAGGTGGACAGGGCGAGGCTGGCCCGGGCATGGCTTAGGCAGTTCAACCACAGGGTCCGCCATTGTTCAGCGTGGCGGCCGCAAGGACGAGTGCTCGTAGATTGCCGGTGTCGCTCGCCGGGAGATGTCCGAGGGCCGGAGCTGGGCCAGGCGGGCATACTTGCTGAGGAAGTCGGCATCCAGCCCGAGGTCCGGCCGGCCGCTGGTGAGGATCTTCCGGGGCGGGTGGCCGGCTGGCAGCGGCGCCGCGATGGGGGGCGCCAGCAGCTTGCGGGGTTCGCAGGGCGCCAGCGGCGTCTCCGTGCCGGTCTCGGCCGCATTCAGGCTTGCCCTGAATTTCATGGCTTCCGGCATGGGAGCCTGCGGCGGATATTGGTTTTGCAGTATCTGGTTGAAAAGCTGGTACAGGGGCAGCCGGGTGGGCAGGTTGGCCTGCAGGCGGGCCTGCGAAAGAATAGGGTAGAAGGGCGGATGGTTGATGATCAGCCCTTCGCCTTCGGCCTGCGCCTGCCTGACCGCGCGTTGCAAGGGCGAGCCTTCGTACAGCCTGTGGTTGCTGATCCAGGTCTTGATCACCAGCAGGCCGGGCTGGTGGACGTCGCGTGCCAGGACGAATACGCCGCGCGGCGTGGTGATCATCCAGTCGCGCTGCATGGGCGAATGCTGGTAGAGCGTGAGCAGGCCATGCAAGTGGGAAATCAGGTTGCCCAGTTCCGCCAGCACGGTCTGGTGGTCGATGGTGCCCAGGCGGTGATAGAGCCGCATTTGCGCATGTTGGCTGAGGCGCACCAGAATATGGACATGCAACTGGTGCGTGCGGGCAGGGATGGTCAGGACTTCCAGCTGCAAGTGGACGCGGCCGTCGAGTTCGCTGGCCATCCAGTGCATCTGCCGGTAATAGCCTTTGCGGAAGCCCGTTTTTTCAGGGATATGGGTTTCGCTGTAGATCAGCAGGCCGGGAGCAATCATGCTGCGTGCCCAGCGCGTCAGTTGCTTGAAGGACGAGATGCGTTTCCTGCCGCGTTCCGGGCGGGCGTATCGGTTAAGGCTGGACTGCTGCTGCCTGGCGGCCTGGCTCAGCAGGTGTTTGCTCATGCCATAGGCCAGGGTTTCGTTGACGCTCAGGACGGTATGGTCGCGGTGGAGGGAGTCGTCTGATACCGGGCGACAGGATGGCGGTTGGCTGGGAGGGCCTGAGCTGGACATGGCGGGCTTCTGTAGTTGGTATGGGGCAACGAGGATCCGGCGAAGGCAGCCCCGGCCATCAGTGGCATAGAGGCTGCGTCCTGCTTAACTCAACAATGATAATCATTTGTATGTCTTTTTTGGAAAGGGTTCCCCGGATTAGGTATTTTCCTAGCCCTGGCGTGTCAGGCGGGTTTTTTCGCGGGTGCTGCGCTGCGGTGCCGCAGCCTTCGCAGCCTCAATGCCTCGCTGTCATGCGGCCTGAGGGCGGCCTGCGGGCGGGTGTCCAGGCGTTCCAGGAGGATGCAATCGTCGCCGGCGGGTTTAGTGCGACAATATCGGCTTTGTATACGTAGTTTCCGCCGTCTGCTGCTTGCCGGACGGCGGGGCGTATGCCTGTCTGACTGGCTGTTTATGGAGTACTGCGCGCCGTGAGTGCCTTGCCTGCCGAATCTCAACTGGATTACCTGCGTGTGCCGCCGCATTCCATCGAAGCCGAACAATCGGTGCTCGGTGGCCTGCTGCTGGATAATGGTGCATGGGATCGCATTGCCGATGTTCTGAATGAAGAAGATTTCTACCGCCATGATCACCGTCTGATCTGGCTGCATATCGTCAGGCTCATCAACCTGGCGCGGCCGGCGGATGTCATTACCGTCAACGAGTCTCTGGCCAGTTCCGGCAAGAGCGAGGAAGCGGGCGGGCTGGCCTATTTGAATGCCCTGGCGCACAACACGCCGTCGGCGGCCAATATCCGCCGTTATGCGGAAATCGTGCGCGAGCGCGCCATGCTGCGCAAACTGGTAACGGTGGCCGACGACATCGCTGCGGCAGCCTTCAATCCGCAAGGCAAGGATGCGCGCCAGTTGCTGGACGAAGCCGAAGCCAAAGTGTTCCAGATCGCCCAGGAAGGCGCGCGTGGCGCCGCTGGTTTCCAGGAAATCCAGCCGCTGCTGCAACAGGTGGTCGAACGTATCGACGAGCTGTATCACCGTGACAGTACGTCCGACGTGACGGGTGTGCCGACGGGCTTTGCCGATCTGGACAAGATGACTTCCGGCTTGCAGCCGGGTGACCTGGTCATCGTGGCGGGTCGTCCCTCCATGGGCAAAACTTCGTTCTCGATGAACATCGGCGAGCATGTGGCCATCAACGAAGGCCTGCCGGTTGCCGTGTTCTCCATGGAAATGGGCGCAGTGCAGCTGGCCATGCGTATGCTGGGTTCGGTGGGGCTGCTGGACCAGCACCGCATGCGTACCGGCAAGTTGCTGGCCGAGGATTGGCCGCGTGTGACCCATGCGGTGAAGACCATGCAGGAAGCCCAGGTCTACATCGACGAAACCCCGGCATTGACGGCCATCGAACTGCGTGCTCGCGCGCGACGCCTGGCGCGCCAGTGCGGGCAGCTGGGCCTGATCATCATCGACTATATTCAGCTGATGTCAGCCAGTTCCGCCGGTGAAAACCGGGCAACCGAAATTTCCGAAATCAGCCGTTCGCTCAAGGGGCTGGCCAAGGAGCTGAATTGCCCGCTGATCGCGCTGTCGCAGCTGAACCGCAGCCTGGAACAGCGCCCCAACAAGCGTCCGGTGATGAGTGACTTGCGCGAATCCGGTGCTATCGAGCAGGACGCCGACGTGATCCTGTTCATCTACCGTGATGAGGTTTACAACCCGGATTCCCCGGACAAGGGCACAGCAGAAATCATCATCGGCAAGCAGCGTAACGGCCCCATCGGTACTGTACGCCTGACCTTCCAGGGCTCCAGCACCCGCTTCCTGAATTACACCCAGGGCAATGCCATGATTGATTCGGGGTATTGATTTCCCTGCCCGGGCGTTTGAGCCAGGAATGTGGCACGCCAACCCCGCCCGGGCTGGCGTTTTTTTTTCGCCGGGCCGCTTACCTGGCTTCGGGTGACATGGCTGCCGCCATGTCACAGGCGACGCGCAGCGAGGCTTCGTCGGCAATGCCTTTGCCGGCGATGTCGAAAGCCGTGCCGTGGTCCACGCTGGTGCGTACGATAGGCAGGCCGGCGGTGATGTTCACGCCCTGGTCCAGTCCCAGGTACTTGACCGGGATCAGGCCCTGGTCGTGGTACTGAGCCACCACGATATCGAATTCCCCTTGCCGGGCACGCATGAATACTGTATCTCCTGGCCAGGGGCCGCTGGCATCATAACCCTGCGCCCTGGCCCAGGCGACGGCGGGTGCGATGATGTCCCGGTCTTCCAGGCCGAATTTCCCGCCTTCACCGGCGTGCGGATTCAGGCCCGCGACGGCGATGCGCGGATGCGCCACGCCCAGCTGGCGGCAGACTCGGTGCGCCAGCGCCAGCGAGCGCCGCTGGCCTTCCGGCGTGATGCGCGCCGGAACCTCCGACAGGGCGATATGAATGGTGGCCAGCAGTACGCGCAGGCAGTCGTTGACCAGCACCATGGCATAGTCATCGGTGGCGCAGCGCGTTGCCAGGATCTCCGTGTGACCAGGAAAGTCGACACCTGCCGCCTGCAGTGCTTCCTTATGGATGGGAGCCGTTACGACTGCATGCAGATGCCCGGCCAGGGTATCGTCGATGGCATGGCAAATGGCTTCGTAGGCCGATAGTCCTGCCAGTGCGCTGACCCGGCCCAGCGGCAGCCCGGCAGGCAGCGGCGTGGCGCGCGAGATGACGGGAACGAGGCCGGGACGGAAACAGGCGTCACGGGGGTGGTCTATTTCCTGTATCTCCAGGCTTGCGGCTGCCGCGCCACTGTATGCACGAGCGCGCGTCAAGGCGCCGGCGTCGCCATAGACGATGGCAGGGTAGGGCAGCCCTTTGGCATGGAGTTTCAGCACGAGTTCCGGGCCGATGCCGGCGGCATCGCCCAGGGTGATGCCCAATGGGCGAGAGAGGATGTTCGACATGCCGCCATTATCGCGCCGCAGCGGGGCGCTGCAGCGATCCGGCAGGATTTTGCCTGGCATTTTGGCAGGCGCTGTTGCACAATTCAGACCAGAGGCCGTCTTCGCCAGGCCTTGCCTGTGCTTCCGGCCGCCTCAGCCTGCCTTTCTTCCGGATCGTATGCCCCGCTTTCCTCGCCCCGCTACTTTGCTGCCTGCTGCCCCTGCGGCGCCACGAGTGCTGGCGGGCCTGTCCGAGAGAATGGCATGAAGTCTGAGCAACAGGCCCAGCCTGTGAACGCTCCGGCCCGCAATCGGGTGGTGCGCTGGGGATATTTCGTACTGGGGCTGGCGCTGGTCGGCCTGGGGATCATCGGGGCGTTGCTGCCGGTGATGCCCACCACCGTTTTCCTGATCGGTGCCGCCTGGTGCTTTGCGCGTTCGTCGCCGCGCTGGGAAAGCTGGCTGCTGAATCATCCTTCCTTCGGCCCGGTATTGCGCAACTGGCAGGCCCGTGGCGCGATCGCGCCGCGAGCCAAGGCCTATGCGTGCAGCGGCATTGCGGCCGGCTACGCCATTTTCTTTCTGTCTGCCAAGCCGGGGTTGTGGCTGGCACTGGGCGTGGGCGCATTCATGCTGGCCTCGGCGGCCTATATCCTGACGCGGCCCAGCGCCTGAGTCCGTTGCGGCATGGCGGCGCGGCCGCAAGCGATGCGTCGATCAGCAGCGCCAGGGCGGCCCGGTTTCTGGTCAAGCGTGCTCATTGCAGCACGCCCGGACGCTGTTAATTTCATCCATTCTGAGTATGCTTGTGCTGCTGCACCTGCTTTTCTTGCGCCAGCGCAACGAAAGCCTGTGGACAAGTCTTGAAAATCTGCGATGTTGCCCGCATCTTTAGCGTATCGGGCCAGATGGCCCCACTGATTTCTGCTCAAGGTAGATTATGCGATTCGACAAGCTCACCACGAAGTTTCAGCAGGCACTGGCCGATGCTCAGAGCCTGGCAGTACGCAATGACAACCCTTATATCGAACCCGCACATGTCCTGGCCGCCATGCTGGCTGACCAGGACAGTGGTGCGGCCGCCTTGTTGGCGCGTGCCGGGGTGGCGGTAAATCGCCTGGCGCCTGCGCTGGATTCCGCCATCAAGGCCTTGCCCCAGGTGCAGGGCGGCGATGGCAATGTGCAGATCGGCCGTGATCTGCAGGCTGTGCTCGCTCGCACCGACAAGGAAGCGGGCAAGCGTGGTGACGCCTATATTGCCGGTGAACTGTTCCTGCTGGCGTTGACCGAGGACAAGGGCCCGGCGGGCCGCGCGCTGGCCGAAGCCGGCCTGCAGCGCAAGGCGCTGGAAAGTGCAATCGACGCCGTGCGCGGCGGTGAGGCCGTGAACGACCAGGATGCCGAAGGCCAGCGCGAAGCGCTGGGCAAATACACCCAGGATCTGACGGAGCGCGCTCGCCAGGGCAAGCTGGACCCGGTCATCGGCCGCGACGACGAAATCCGCCGCGCCATCCAGATCCTGCAGCGCCGCACCAAGAACAACCCGGTACTGATTGGTGAGCCCGGCGTTGGCAAGACTGCCATCGTCGAAGGCCTGGCGCAGCGCATCGTCAACGGCGAAGTGCCGGAAAGCCTGCGCGGCAAGCGCGTGCTGTCGCTGGACCTGGCCGCCTTGCTGGCCGGCGCGAAGTTCCGTGGCGAATTCGAGGAGCGCCTGAAGGCCGTCCTGAAGGAACTGTCCCAGGATGAAGGCCGCAGCATCGTCTTCATCGACGAAATTCATACCATGGTCGGCGCCGGCAAGGCAGAAGGCGCCATGGATGCCGGCAACATGCTCAAGCCCGCGCTGTCGCGTGGCGAACTGCATTGCATAGGCGCGACCACGCTGGACGAATACCGCAAGTACATCGAAAAGGATGCCGCGCTGGAGCGCCGCTTCCAGAAGGTGTTGGTTGATGAACCCGACGTGGAATCGACCATTGCCATTCTGCGCGGCCTGCAAGAGCGTTATGAACTGCACCACGGAGTCGAGATTACCGACCCGGCCATCGTCGCAGCGGCAGAGCTGTCGAATCGCTATATTACCGACCGCTTCCTGCCGGACAAGGCCATTGACCTGATCGACGAGGCTGCGGCGCGCATCCGCATGGAAATCGACTCCAAGCCGGAGGTCATGGACAAGCTGGACCGGCGCATCATCCAGCTCAAGATCGAGCGCGAAGCGGTAAAGAAGGAAACCGACGATGCATCGCTGCGCCGCCTGCAGGCCATCGAGGAAGAACTCGATAAGCTGCAGCGCGAGTACAACGACTATGAGGAAATCTGGAAGGCGGAAAAAGCGGCCGTGCAAGGCACGCAGTCCATCAAGGAAGAGATCGACAAGGTGCGCGCCGAAATGGCGGAACTGCAGCGCAAGGGCCAGTTCGACAAACTGGCGGAACTGCAATACGGCAAGCTGCCTGAACTGGAAGCGCGCCTGAAGGCGGCCGAACGTACGGAAGAGTCTGCGGAAGCGGCTGACAGCGGCAAGCCGCGCCTGTTGCGTACCCAGGTCGGGGCGGAGGAAATCGCGGAAGTGGTGTCGCGTGCCACGGGGATTCCCGTCTCCAAGATGATGCAGGGCGAGCGTGCCAAGCTGCTCAACATGGAGGATTACCTGCACCGCCGCGTGATCGGCCAGGACGAAGCCGTGAGCCTGGTGGCCGATGCGATTCGCCGTTCGCGTGCCGGCCTGGCAGATCCGTCGCGCCCCTACGGTTCCTTCCTGTTCCTGGGCCCGACGGGCGTGGGCAAGACCGAACTCACCCGGACGCTGGCAGACTTCCTGTTCGATTCCGATGAGCACTTGATTCGCATCGACATGAGTGAATTCATGGAGAAGCACTCGGTGGCTCGTCTGATCGGTGCACCTCCCGGATATGTGGGCTACGAGGAAGGGGGTTACCTGACCGAAGCCGTGCGCCGCAAGCCCTACAGTGTTGTGCTGCTCGACGAAGTCGAGAAGGCGCACCCGGACGTATTCAACGTGCTGCTGCAAGTGCTCGATGATGGCCGCTTGACCGATGGTCAAGGCCGCACGGTGGACTTCCGCAATACGGTGATCGTCATGACGTCCAACCTCGGGTCGCACCAGATCCAGTTGCTGGCAGGCGAGCCCTATGAAACCGTCAAGAGCGCGGTGTGGGAAGAGCTCAAACAGTCCTTCCGTCCTGAGTTCCTGAACCGGATCGACGAGGTCGTGGTATTCCATGGCCTGGACAGCAAGCACATCCAGGAAATTGCGTCTATCCAGTTGCAACGCCTGGACAAGCGCCTGCAGCAGCAGGACATGCACCTGGACGTGACGGATACCGCGCTGGCGGAAATCGCCAGGGCAGGCTTCGATCCGGTCTTCGGTGCCCGGCCGCTCAAGCGCGCGATCCAGCAGGAAATCGAGAATCCGGTGGCTCGCCTCATCCTGGAGGGCAAATTCGGTCCGGGGGATGTGGTGCCGGTCGATTGGCGCGAAGGCAAGTTCGTCTTCGAACGCACCCTGCAATAAGCGTATGAGCCAGAAAGGAGGCCACGCTGCCGTCAGTTGGCGTTGACCTCCACGTGGATGTACGCCCCGGCCTGCCATTGCGGCAGGCCGTTTTTTTGCGTGGCCCCGGCTTGCCTATGGGGGAACATCATGATTTCTTGGCCCCCCGGTTCCTCGCCGTCCCAGCGGCCGCTGCCGCAGCATGCCCAGGGGCGGCGAATGATGGCTGTTTGCTGTTTGCTGTTTGCTAGGAGTTATAGGCTGGCGCTGGCGTGGCGTTCTTTTTTTCCCGCCGTGCGGCAATTTTCAGCAGGCGTTGGAAGGTCGGGCATTGCATGTGCGAGGCCGCAGGGCATTCGGCGGCGTGCCGCAGGCCCAGGCTGACAGCGTGCAGGCGTTTGATGGTGGCATCTATGTCATCGGCCCTGGCGGCAAGCAGCTGGCGGTCGACAGCAAGGGCGCCGTCGGGGGTGAGCATGGCGGATATTTCGTCCAGCGCAAGACCGCCCGCCTGTCCCAGCGCGATGAAGGCCAGTTGGTCAAGCACAGCCGGTGCAAAGCGGCGGCGCTGGCCGGCTGCACTGATGGCGGTGATCAGGCCCCGGTTGGCATAGAAGCGGATCGTGGAGGCGGGCAGGCCTGTCTGCCGGGAGACTTCCGATATGTCCATTGAGTTGGCTCCTGAGGTGACGGATTCCTGGCGGCCAGGCGGATGTCCGTGCAGGCTTGACTTGAAGTTGACTTCGACTTTTACCATGTCCGACATGAATCGTTTCTTGATCGGGAGCCGGGCATGGCAAGCTTGACTCCGCTGGAGGTGGCCTGGGCCAGCATGGTGACCGGCATAGGTGCCACCTTGGTGATGGATGTATGGACGCTGCTGCAAAAACGGCTGGGTGCGCCGACGCTGGATTATGCGCTGCTGGGGCGATGGGCGGGCTATCTTTGCCGATATGGGGTGTCGCATGCAGGACGGCAGGCAGATGTACGGCAATGGCAGCCGCTGACTGGCGAGCGCAGTCTGGGATGGTTGCTTCATTACGCCATCGGCGTGGTGTTTGCCACGCTCCTGGTTGCGATGGCTGGCCCTGCGTGGTTGCAGCAACCGGAATGGCTGCCGGCCTTGTGGTGGGGGCTGGTGACTGTCGCGGCGCCTTTTCTGGTCCTGCAGCCCGCCATGGGGGCGGGGATCGCATCATCGCGCACGGCAACCCCCTGGAAAAATCGCTGCCGCAGCCTGCTCACGCATGCAGTGTTCGGCACCGGGCTGTATGCCTCGGCGCAGATTCTGGCATGGGTGCAGACATGATTCTCGCTTGTGGCAGGAACTTTATTGCGTTGGAACGTAAAGCTATACTTTGTCTATATGACCCATTCCGGGTTTCACCATTGAGGTATTCGTCATGCGCCATTAATGCCGCCGTCCCTGTGACGGCCAGTCTCCACCTACCCCTATGAGCAGGGGGAGTTCCTGGCATTTCTGGAGTGACCATGACGAGTCCTTGTACCCATTCCTATACGGGTCCCTATCTCGCGCTGGAAGGCGTGTCTTATGTCTTGCCTGATGGCAGGACGCTTTTTTCCGGTCTTAGCGAACATTTCGACAGGCGTGCCACCGGCCTGGTCGGGCGCAATGGCATCGGTAAATCCGTGCTGGCGCGTCTATTGTCCGGACAACTGCAGCCCAGTGCGGGACGCTGCGTGATGTCTGGCAAGGTGCATTACCTGGCCCAGCAACTGCTACCGGCTCCTGAGGCCACGGTAGCCGGCCTGACAGGCGTGCAAGCCAGGCTGGATGCACTGGCGCGCATCGAGGCCGGCAGTAGCGCAACTGCAGATTTCGAGATTTTGGGCGACGCCTGGGATATCCGCCAGCGGCTGCACGATGAACTGGCCCGCAGCGGGTTGGGCTACCTCGACGAGACCGTCGCTGCCAGCCGGCTCAGTGGCGGAGAAGCCATGCGGCTGGCCTTGATTGGCGCCATGCTGTCGGAAGCGGATTTCCTGGTGCTCGACGAACCGACTAACCATTTGGATGGCCATACCCGGCAGGTTTTGCTTGAGCAGTTGCAGCGTTGGCCGCGTGGATTGCTGGTGCTCAGTCATGACCGCCGTTTGCTCGACACCATGGATCGGATCGTGGAGCTGTGTTCATTGGGCGTGCGCAGCTACGGTGGCAATTACACCTTCTATGCGCAATGCAAGGCGCGGGAGCGGGAGAATGCGATCGAGCGCCTGGAACAGCGCAAGCTGGAGCGTCAGCGAGACGAGCAGATGCTGCGTGAGCAACGCGAACGCCAGGAGAAGCGGCAGGCACGCGGTAACCGCCAGGGACGTGAAGCGAATCAGGCCAAGATCCTGTTGGATCGGCAGAAAGAGCGCAGCCAAGGTTCGGCTGGCAAGTTGCGCCGCTGGCAGGCCGAGGCCAGCGAGCTTGCGGCACGGCGGGTGATCGAAGCTGCCCGGCAGGTTGCCGAGGAAGCCGAGATCGTGATGCATGCGCCTGTTGGCGCATCACATGCGCCCCGTTGCGTTGCCACGCTGGAAGAGGTTGTCTTGCCTTATGTGCAGGGGGCGGCAGGCAGGCTGAGCCTGCAGGTGGCAGGGCAACAGCGGATAGGCGTGGTCGGTCCGAACGGCTGCGGCAAGTCTACCTTGCTCAAGGTATTGGCGGGCCTGCTGGCGCCAGTGGCCGGTCGCTGCCATGTGTCGGTGCCGGCGGTCTATCTGGACCAGGGGCTGGCAGACCTGGCGCCCGAGCGTTCCGTGCTGGTGCAGATGCGTGAACTTAACCGTAGCCTGCCCGAGGGAGAATTGCGCATGCGCCTGGCGCACCTGGGCCTGGATGCTCAGGCGGTGACTCGGCCCAGCGGCAGGCTCAGTGGCGGAGAACGCTTGAAGGCAGCGTTGGCCCGGGTGATGTATGCCGACGTGCCACCCCAGCTGTTGTTGCTGGACGAACCGAATAACCACCTGGATCTGCCGTCGATTCAGGCGCTGGAAAGCCTGTTGCAGGCCTATGCCGGGGCCTTGGTGGTGGTGTCCCATGACGAGGCTTTTCTGGACCAGCTAGGGCTGACCGACCGTTTGCTGGCAACCGGGCAAGGTTGGCACCTGCAAGCGTGGTAGCTGGCAGGAGGGGCATAGGGCGGGGAGCGCGATCATGGCGTCTTCCTGTGGCCCTTGCATAGCGCGGGCGATAAGCCATGGGAGAGCTTGGGAATGGAACTGATCGACGCAGCTGGTGGCGGCATTGATGGATCCGGCGGGCGGAGGGCGTTGAACGATGAACTAGAACGATGGCACGGGTTGATTGATGAGGCTGAATGGATGGCGCTGAATGGATGGCGTTGAATTGACGGCGCTGAAGTGATGCCACTGACCACGGGCCTAAGCGCAAGCCTCGGCCTTCAGGCCGAGGTCAAGCGAGGCATTATCCATACGGCGCCGCAGGCGCCCCCGTATGGTGGCGGAGAAGCTCCGGCCCTCGGGCCGGAGTTCTTCACCGATGACACTGAAGTCATGGAGCGAAATGATGACGATGAATGATGAGTATGGGGCAAGCGGCCGCAAACCGGACGTTGCTCCGGGCGTCGGCCAGGCGGCTGGAGGGGCCGTGGCTGTGCCTGGCGACGGTCGGGTGAGCCCGGCTGCGTTGATGACCTTCGCAGCCGGGGATCCTGGTGAAAATCCGTGGGTACATGGCAAGCCACGGACCTTGCCGGTGCAGGTCACCGATTACGACACGGCCTGGCCGGCGCGGTTCCTGGCGGTGCGTGGCGATATTGCCGAGGCTTTGGGCGCGGCGGCGCTGGCCATCGAACATGTGGGCTCCACCGCGGTGCCGGGCTTGCGGGCCAAGCCGGTGATAGATGTCGATGTCATCGTCGCAGACCCGGAGCGGGAGGAGGGTTATGTGCCGCAGCTGGAGGCCCTGGGTTACACACTGACGGTCCGAGAGCGCTCCTGGTACGGGCATCGCATGTTGCGGCATGATTCCCCTGAGGTGAACCTGCATGTGTTCGGCCCGGATTGCCCGGAGCATATCCGTCACCTGATGTTTCGGGACTGGCTGCGCGAACATCCCCAGGATCGCCAGCGCTATGCGCAGGCCAAGGACACGGCCAAGGTCGGGGCGGATAACGTGCCTGCGTACAATCAGCGCAAGGAATCCGTCGTGCGGGATGTTTACGCAAAGATTTTTGCGTCGCTGGGCTGGCTCCAGGCGGCACGCGAGTCGCACAGCGGGCAGGGCACGCAGGTGGATGCAGAATGAAGAATGCGCCATGGGCGATTCGCGCCTATCGCCCGGAAGATCAGGCGCGCTTATCTGCAATCTGGTTCGCGGCGTCGTCGCAGGCCCATGCGTTCCTGGGCGTCGATTGCCTGAACCGGCAACGGCAGTTGATAGAGGAAACCTACCTGGCTGCCGCAGAAACCTGGGTCGCCTGCCGGGATGGCCGCCCGCTGGGTTTCATCGGTTTGCTGGACGATTTCATTGGCGGGTTGTTTGTCGATCCCGCTGAACAGGGGCTAGGGGTAGGGCGGGCGCTGGTGGCGCATGCCCTGGCACTCAAGGGCAGCCTGCAACTGGAAGTCTATGCCAGCAATCCCGGGGCGCTGGCTTTCTACCAGCGGCTGGGTTTTCTGGAATACGGCCGGCAGGCCGAAGATGGCGAGGGCCTGCCGTTCGAGGTTGTCCGGATGCGCAGCGCAATGCCTACAGATCGGACGATTGCGCCCACAGGTTGATGCCGCTGTCGCCTTGCACCGCCTGGTCGATCGCTTGCAGTTCCTCGGTACTGAAGGCAGTGTTGGCAAGCGCAGCCAGGTTTTCATCCAGTTGCGCGGTGGAGGACGCTCCGACCAGCACTGAGGAAACCCGGTGGTTGCGCAACAGCCAGGCGATGGCAAGCTGCGCCAGGGTCTGGCCACGTTCGCGGGCGATGGCGGCCAGGTCGCGCAGCCGGCGCAGATTGTCTTCCGACAGATGGGACGCATCGAAGGAAAAACGCTTGGAGGCGTGTGCGGCGTTGCGGTCTTGCAGGAAACGGTCGGTCAGCAGGCCCTGAGCCAGGGGGGTAAAGGCGATCAGGCCCAGGCCGGTTTGCTCCAGGGTATCGAGCAGGCCATCTTCTACCCAGCGGTTCAACAGCGAATAGGCCGGCTGGTGGATGACCAGCGGCGTTCCCAGGCTGCGAGCGACTTCCACGGCGCGCTGCGTGCGTTCGGCAGAATAAGACGAAATGCCTACATAGAGCGCCTTGCCCTGGCGCACGATGGTATCGAGCGCGCCTATGGTTTCTTCGATGGGGGTATCGGGGTCGACACGGTGGGAGTAGAAAATGTCTACGTAGTCGGTGCTGAGGCGGCGCAGGGATTCGTCCAGACTGTTGATCAGGTACTTGCGCGAGCCGAAATTGCCATAGGGGCCGGGCCAGTGCGGCCAGCCTGCCTTGGTGGAGACCACCAGTTCGCTACGGTAGGGCCGGAACTCATTGCGTAGCAGGCGGCCGAAGTTTTCTTCTGCCGAGCCATGTGGCGGGCCGTAATTGTTCGCCAGGTCGAAGTGGGTAATGCCGCGATCAAAGGCATGCGTGAGAATGTCGCGCTGCCGGGAAAAGGGATGCTCGTCGCCGAAGTTCCACCATAGGCCGAGCGAAATTGGCGGCAGCAGCAGGCCGCTGTTGCCGACGCGACGGTAGGCGTGGTGGCTGTAGCGGTCGGGGGCCGCTTGCCACGGGCGGTGGATGTCTGGGACGGTGTTCAGGAATCTGACTTCGCGGCTGGTCATGGACAGGAATAGGTGTTCTAGGGAATGCAGGTGGGAGATGCGCCTGCCGGGCAGGCGGCACCTCGTCGGACGCCGGCCAACAGGCCCGGGCATGGGTGGGAATCATTTTAGGAGTGCAGGATCGGGGCGCGATGGACTAACAAGTCATGAGCAAGTGTGCGCTGGTTATGAAGCCTGGCTCGGGCCGGCACGGCAGGGTGCAGGCGCAGTTGCCATGCCGTCCTGAGCATTAGCATATTGCGAAGTGATTATTCAAAAAATGGGGCGGCCCCCATAACCTTGTCCGGTCAATGATTGTTGCCAGACAAGGAACCGCATCATGCCGCAACAGGAAACACCCGACTGGAAATTCGAGACGGTCGCCGTACATGGCGGCTACTCCCCGGAACCGACTACCCGTGCGGTGGCCGTTCCCATCTACCAGACCGCCGCCTTCTCGTTCGACAATACCCAGCATGGCGCGGATCTCTTCGACCTGAAAGTCGAAGGGAATATCTACACCCGCGTAACCAATCCGACCAACGCCGTGCTGGAAGCGCGCGTGGCGGCGCTGGAGGGCGGTGTCGGTGCGTTGGCGCTGGCGTCGGGCCAGGCTGCGGTGACCTATTCGATCCTGACGCTGGCCGAGGCGGGTGACAACATCATTTCCGCCTCCACGCTCTACGGCGGCACCTACAACCTGTTTGCCCACACCTTGCCGCAGTTCGGCATCCAGACGCGCTTTGCCGATGGCGCCGATCCGGCATCCTTCGACGGGCTGTTCGATACCCGCACCAAGGCCGTGTTCGTGGAATCCATCGGCAATCCGTTGGGCAACATTACCGATATTGCCGCCATTGCCGAGATCGCGCACCGCCATGGCGTACCGCTCATCGTTGACAACACGGTGGCCACGCCTTATCTATTGCGGCCCATCGAGCATGGCGCGGATATCGTGGTTCATTCGCTTACCAAGTATCTGGGCGGGCATGGTACGACACTGGGCGGCGCCATCGTGGATTCGGGGCGCTTTCCGTGGGCCGAGCATAAGGACCGCTACCCGCGCCTCAATGAACCCGACGTCAGCTATCACGGCGTGATATTTACCGAGGCCCTGGGTGAGGCCGCTTACATCGGGCGGGCGCGGGTCGTGCCGCTGCGCAATACCGGTGCGGCGCTGTCGCCTTTCAATGCTTTCCTGATCCTGCAGGGCATAGAAACCCTGGGCCTGCGCCTGGATCGCATCAACAGCAACAGCCTGGCAGTCGCGCAGTTCCTGCAGGCACATCCCAAGGTGGAATGGGTCAGTTATGCAGCGCTGCCTGGTCATCCCGACCATGCCCTGGCGCTCAAGTACCTGGGCGGGCAGGCGTCTGGCGTGCTGACGTTCGGCGTCAAGGGCGGGCGTGAAGCTGGCGCCCGTTTCCTGGACGCATTGCAGCTGTTTACCCGCCTGGTGAATATCGGCGACGCGAAGTCGCTGGCGACGCACCCGGCCTCCACCACGCATCGTCAGTTGTCGGCAGAAGAGCTGCTCAAGGCTGGCGTGCGCGAGGAAACCGTGCGCCTGTCCATAGGCATTGAACACATCGACGATTTGCGCGCCGATCTCGACCAGGCCCTGGCCCGTATTTGATTCCATGGAAGGCATTGCGCCTTTCCTCCCCCCCATTGCAAAGCAGAGTTGTTTGCCGTTATGTTGAAAATCAAGAAAACCTTGTGGGCCGGCGTGATCCTTGCGCTGTCGTTCGGTGCAGCCGCCGAAGCCCAGACCACGATACGCCTGGGCATCAGTGGTGGCGTTATGGAAGATGTGGCTGAAGCTGCCAGCCAGGCAGCCGCCCGGGAGGGAGAAATCCGGATCAAGCCGGTGGTGTTCACCGGGCATCTCAATGCCAATGGCCCGCTCAATGACGGCGATCTGGATGCCAATGCTTTCCAGCATGAACCCTACCTGCGCGGACAGGTGCGAGCGCATGGCTACGCGTTGGCTCCGGTCGCGCGCACGCTGAGCGCGCCGCTGGGTATCTATTCGCGCAAATACAAGTCGCTGGAAGAGCTGCCGGAAGGCGCGCTGGTGGGTATTCCGGGCGACGATACCAATCGCAATCGGGCCTTGCTGCTGTTGCAGCATTACGGACTGATCACGTTGCGCGCCGATCTCGATGTCAACAAAGGGGACAACGCGACGGCGCTGGATATCGTGGCCAATCCCAGGAAGCTGGACATCCGTGAGATCGACTCGCTGATCCTGGCACGCGCCCTGGATGATGTCGACGCCGGAGCGATCATCACGGCGGAAGCGTCGCAGGCCGGGCTGTTGCCGGCGCGTGACGCCATTGCCATCGAGCCGCCTGGCGGTCCGTATGCCAATGTGCTGGTGGTGCGCGAACAAGACCGCGAGCAACCCTGGGTGGCGCCGCTGACGCGAGCCTTCCAGTCCGACGAAGTCCGCCAGTTGCTGGCCACGCGCTACAGCGGCACCCTGCTGCCGGCATTCTAAGCCCCGGCCCTGCTGTTACCGTCTTGCAGGGCCTTTTTCATTTTCCCGTTCCGGATCGTTCATTGCCATGAGTCTTGATCTTCATAACGAAAGCCTGCCCATTCTCGACCTGTCGCTGCTTAATGGCGATGCCGGGCAACGCGAAGCCTTCCTTGCCGATTTGCGCTATGCCGCCCGCGAGATCGGCTTCTTCTATATCAAGGGCCATGGCATCCGGCCTGAACTGCTGCACGCGGTGAAACAACGGGCACGCGAGTTCTTTGCCCTGCCGCAAGCTGACAAGCTGGCGGTGCAGATGATCCATTCACCGCATTTCCGTGGCTATTCGCTGGCGGCGGCGGAGTACACGCGCGGTCACCAGGACTGGCGCGAACAGTTCGATATCGGTGCCGAACGCGCAGTGCGCGACATCGGGCCGGGTAGCCCGCCGTGGGCACGCCTGCAGGGGCCCAACCTGTGGCCCGACGCGGCCTTGCCCGAGCTGCGTCCGGTGTTGCAGGAATGGCAGGCGGAAATGACGCGCACTACGCTGCGCCTGTTGCGGGCTTTTGCGCTGGCGCTGGGGCTGGAGGAAAACGCATTCGACGCGCTTTATGGCCGCGAACCGAATGAACATGCCAAGATTATTCGCTACCCCGGCCGCGAGCAAACCAGTAGCGACCAGGGGGTGGGGCCGCACAAGGACAGCGGCTTGATTACTTTCGTGCTGCAGGACGAGCAGGGCGGCCTGCAGGTGGAGGGCAAGGATGGCCGCTGGATAGATGCGCATCCCATAGAAAATACCTTCGTGGTGAATATCGGCGAGTTGCTGGAATTGGCGACCAACGGCTACCTGCGCGCCACCGTTCATCAGGTGATTACCCCGCCCTCGGGGCGCGACCGCCTGTCCGTAGCCTTCTTCCTGGGCGCCAGGCTGGATGCCGAAGTGCCCCTGTACCGCCTGCCGTCAGAATTGGCGGCGCAGGCACTGGGCCCGGAGACAGATCCGCTCAATCCCTTGTTGCGCCAGGTCGGCCTGAATTACCTGAAAGGGCGGTTGCGCTCACATCCGGATGTCGCGCAGCGTTATTACGCGGACGTACTGGACAAGACCGGCGTGCACGCCTGATTACCTGGCCGGCTGACAGGCCGGCCTGCCCCGTACCCCTCAGCCGGCAGGTCGGCCGGCTGCAACGACCCATCGGAGTAAGAGACATGCATCCGCTTTTCGATTCCAAACAGGAGGACATGGCGCCTGCTGCATTGCATCCTGCCAGCCGTCTGGTACGCTGGCGTCGCCTGCTGGCTGGCGCCATGGTCTGTTTCGGTGCCAGCCTGGGCGCGACCGCCTGGGCGCAAGCGCCATTGATCGTGGCGGCTGATGCGATCCCGCATGCGGAAATACTGGAGCAGGTGGGGCGTGTTGCCCCGGATCTGAACCTGAAAATCATTGAAATACCCAATGGCGTGAACCCCAACGCTTTGCTGGCAGGCGGTGACGTGCAGGCGAATTTCTTCCAGCATGTGCCGTATTTGCGTACCCAGGAGAAAGCGCTGGGGCAGAAGTTCGCCGTGGTTGCCACCGTTCATATTGAGCCGCTGGGTATTTATTCGCGCCGTCATACCTCCCTGAAGAATCTGCCCGAGGGGGCGGTGGTGGCCTTGCCTAATAATGCCAGCAATCTCAGCCGCGCTTTGTTCCTGCTGCAGGACCAGGGCCTGCTGAGCCTGCGTCCAGGCCTGGAGGACCCGGCCAGCGGCCTGGCGACGCTTGCCGATATCGCCGGGAACCCGCGCAAGTTGCGCATTTCGGAGGTGGAATCACCCTTGCTGCCGCGAGTGCTGCCAGATGTCGATCTGGCGATCATCAATGGCAACTATGCGCTGGAAGCCGGGCTCAAGCCTGCGACCGACGCCCTGGCACTGGAGCGCGTGGCAGGCAACCCCTATGCCAATGTGTTGGTGACTTCACAGGCGCTGGCGCAGGACGCGCGGGTGGCGCGGCTGGCGCAAGTGCTGGAATCGCCGCAGATCGCCACCTATATCCAGGACCGCTACGAGGGTTCGGTGATCCCGGTGCATGAGGCCCGTCCTTAGGCCGCAGACCCGATATCTGCCGTTCCTGGCTGCTCGTACGCCGGCGGGGGGGCAGCGTGTTGCGGAGCGATTCCCTGACTGGCCTGGACCGGGGGGATGATGACGCCGCCGCAGACCACCACAATGATGTCATGCAGCCCTGCCAGAACACCGGCCTGGTCGTAGGCTAGCGCCAGGCTGGCGCCACAGGCCGGCTCCACCAACAGACGGTGGTCATCAAGGAAACGCTGGCAGGCAAGCAGCGCCTCGGTATCGCTGACGACCGCAGGACGGGTGGGGTGGGCTTGCCCCAGCTGAAAGGCCTGTTCGCAGACCTGTTTGGCGGCCAGCGAGCTGGCCACGCTGGTAATGTGTTCCAGCGCGACACGCCGGCCCGCCGCCAGGGAGCGGGCAAAGGCATCGGCGCCGTCGGTTTCCGCAGTGATCACTGGAACATGGCCCCAGCCATTGCGGCGCAGGCCTTCGACCGCACCGCAAAACAGCCCGCCACCGCCCACGGACAGGAGGATGGCGTCGGGCGCGGCGGTCGAGGCAGCGAGTTCGTCGATCAGCGACGCATGGCCCTGCCACAATAGGGGGTCATCGAACGGGTGGATGAAGGCATCCGTTTCCGTCAGCAAGGATTGCGCCAGGGCATTGGCTTCGTGCCAGGCAGCGCCATGCACGATGAGTTGCGCCCCTTGCCGGCGAATGCGTTCGCGAGCGGCTTCCGGGGTAGATTCGGGCACGACGACCACAACGGCAATGCCCAGATGGCGTCCGGCATGAGCCACGGCAATGCCGGCATTGCCGCCGGAGGATGCGACAAACCGTTGCTTGCCCTGCTGCGCGTAGCGCGCGCAAGCCAGGCCGATGCCGCGTATCTTGAACGATCCCGGCGGCTGCAGTATGTCCAGCTTCAGGCGGATGCGGCGCCCGGCAGCACGGCTGATGGGTTCGGATTCGATCAACGGGGTATTGATATGTAGGGTCATTGGTGCGGGCAGCGGTAAACAGGCGATTGCAAAAGGGTGTGTAGCCAGTGTACGAAATAGCGAAAATTGCGATAATCATCTATTCATTCAAATAATATTTGCGCCATGAGCACAAATCAGGAAATGACCCTGCTGGCGGAGATGGCCGTATTTGCCAAGGTGGTCGAGGCCGGCAGTTTTTCCGCTGCGGCCCGCCTGCTTGGCAGCACGCCTTCGGCCACCAGCCGGGCCGTCGCGCGGCTGGAAAAGGCGCTGGGCACTCGGCTATTGCAACGCACGACCCGCAAGCTGCGCCTGAGTGAAAGCGGGCGCGATGTCTATGCCGGTTGCCAGGACATGGTGCACGCTGCGCAGGCCGTTGTGGCGCGGGCGGGGCGTTTTGATGAAGTGCCGCGTGGTCTGGTGCGTATGAGCGTGCCCAAGGCCGTGGGGCATTTCGTGGTGCATCCGCACATGCCGGAATTCCTGCGCCGCTACCCCGAGGTGGATGTGGAACTGCGCCTGGATGACAGGCCGCTGGATCTCATTGAAGACGGCATGGATCTGGCGATCCGGATTACCGATCAACCCCCGCCCGGCCTGATGGGGCGGCCCTTGCTCGCGCTAGAGCACAAACTGTGCGCCAGCCCCCGTTATCTGGCATGCCATGGCATGCCGTTGCAGCCGCAGGACCTGAAGCAGCACAGCTGCATCTATCTCGGGGAAGTGCCCGGGGACGCACGCTGGAAGTTCGTGCGTGGCGGCAAGACCGTCACGGTGCAGGTCAGGGGGCGCTATGCCGCCAACCATACCGGCGTGCGGCTGGACGCTGCCCTGAACCACTTGGGAATAGCCAGCCTGCCGGATTTCACTGCACGCCAGGCGCTGCGCGAGGGGAGCATCGTGCAGGTGCTGCCGGAGTGGTCTTTCAAGACCTCATACAGCGGCGATGTATGGGTACTATATCCGCCTACCCGGCATTTGCCGCCCAAGCTGCGCGCACTGATGACCTTCCTGGCGGAGCGTCTGGGACAGGAACCAGTCCAGGCTGATGAGGTCATGCCTGGCTGAGCATGCTGCGCCACGACCAATCAAGCATTTTCCGATTTTTCCGAGTTCTTACGCATGACATCACTATTGCCCACGTTTTTCATTTCCCATGGCGGCGGTCCCTGGCCCTGGATGGACGGCATGCTGGACGGGCCCTATGCCGGTCTGGCGCAGTCGCTGCGGCGCCTGCCCGAAGATGCCGGCGGTGCGCCTCGGGCCATCCTCATGGTGTCGGCCCATTGGGAGGCGCCGGAGTTCACGGTGCAGTCGCATCCGCGCCCGCCGATGATCTATGACTATTACGGTTTCCCGGAACACACCTATCACGTCGAATATCCCGCGCCCGGCGATCCGGGATTGGCGCTTGAGGTCGAAAACCTGATCCGTGCGGCGGGCCTGCCTGTGGCCTGTGATGCGGAACGGGGCTATGACCATGGCGTCTATTCACCCATGGTGGTGGCTTATCCCGACGCCCGTATGCCCATCGTGCAATTGTCCTTGATGGCCGGGCTGGAGCCGCAGATTCACGTGGCCTTGGGGCGGGTGCTGGCGCCTTTGCGCCGCGCCGGCGTCCTGATCATAGGCAGCGGTCTGAGCTATCACAATCTGCGTGCCTTCGGCCCGCAGGCTCGCGAGAGTTCCTCCGCCTTCGATGCCTGGCTGTGCGAGGCCATGGCCCTGCCGGCGCAGGCGCGCACCCAGGCGCTGCTGGATTGGGAATCAGCACCTTATGCGCGCCAGGTGCATCCGCGTGAAGAACATCTGCTGCCCTTGATGGTGGCGGTCGGAGCGGCCGAGCACGAGCCTGCGGCGCTGAGCTATCACGAGACCGGCTTCCGGGGCGGCGTGACGGTATCGAGTTTTCGTTTCGGGGCCGCGGCTGTTGCATGAGGCGCGCTGCCGCACGCTGACATGCCTGTATCAGGCGCCGGTTGGGGAGGCTGCCCGGCTTGCCGCGACAGGTAAAATTTCTTTTTTCGTGCGCCGCGTGCCGTTCAGCCGGCGGCTGTGGCGCTTTAAATATTGGCTGGATGGAATGGGACAATGAGCAAGAAAATCCGGATAGGCATTGCAGGCTATGGCAATCTGGGCCGTGGTGTGGAGTCCGCCGTGGCGCAGAATGCCGACATGGAACTGGTGGGCGTGTTTTCGCGGCGCCCGCCGGCGAGCGTGAGCTTGCTGGATGCCTCCGTACCGGTATACCCCTGGGATGACATCGAGAATTTCCGCGATGCGATCGACGTGCTGATCCTCTGTGGCGGATCGCGCACCGACCTGCCCGAACAGGGGCCGGCACTGGCGCGCGCGTTCACGACTGTAGATAGCTTCGATACCCATGCCAGGATTCCCGAGTACTACGCTGCCGTCGATGCCGCGGCACAGGCGGGCGGCAACGTCGCTTTGATCTCTGTGGGCTGGGACCCGGGCCTGTTCTCGCTGAATCGCCTGTTCGGCGAAGCCATCCTGCCCGAGGGCGCCACCTATACGTTCTGGGGCAAGGGCCTGAGCCAGGGGCACTCCGATGCGGTGCGCCGTGTGCCGGGCGTGAAGGGCGGCGTGCAGTACACGGTGCCGGTCCCGCAGGCCGTGCAGCGTGTGCGCGATGGCGAACAGCCGGTGCTGAGCACGCGTGAAAAGCACAAGCGTGAGTGTTTCGTGGTGCTGGCCGAGGGTGCAGACCAGGCGCAGGTGCGCGACGCCATCGTGACCATGCCCGATTATTTTGCTGATTACGACACCACGGTGACTTTCATTTCCGAGGAAACGCTGCGCCGCGAACACAATGCCATGCCGCATGGCGGCTTTGTGATCCGCAGCGGCACGACGGGGACGGGCAACAAGCAGATCATGGAATATGCACTGGCGCTCGACAGCAATCCGGAGTTCACCTCCAGTGTGCTGGTTGCCTATGCGCGTGCCGCCTATCGCCTGAAGCAGGCTGGCGAGCGTGGCGCCCGCAGCGTATTCGACGTGGCGCCGGGCTTGCTGTCGCCGAAATCAGCGGCCGAATTGCGCAAGGAATTGCTGTAATCCGCAGGCGGCTGTCATCGCAGCGGCAACCGCCGCGTTGCTGCTGCGACGGCGCATGGTGAAATGAAAAAATCGGGCTGCCGTCGCAGTCCGTATGGATTGCCTGGTTTGTTTTTGCGTTGCCTGGGGATGCCCCTGGCATTGCCGCCACAGTCGGCCCAGGGCGGGTCAGAGCATGACCGTGCCGCTGATGCAGGTGCTGCTCTGGCCGCCCACCCAGACCTGGCCGCTGTCGTCCTGAGACAGGTGCACCTGCCCGGCGCGTCCGAGGTTGATGCCCTGGCTGGCCAGATAGGGGGCGGCGATATGCCCGCGCTGGATCAGCCATTGCGCCAGGCTGGCATTGAAACTGCCCGTGATCGGGTCTTCCGTCAGGGTGCTGCCGCTATTGAACCAGACCCGCACTTCCAGGTCGGTGGCGCCGGTATCCGGATGGCGTGCGGCGACACCCAGCTGAATGCCCTGCGCATGCAGCGCCGGGAGATCGGGTGTCAGGCCGAGCACGGTCTCGGGGTTGTCCAGCAACAAAGCCCAGAATCTGGGGCCATTGAACAGGATCGCGCTATCTTGCACCTGTTGCGCCGACAGGCCTGCCGCTTGCAGCACGGCCTGGTGTTGCGGTTCGCTGATCGGGCTGCATTCCATGGAAGGGGCGGCAAACGCCCATAGTCCGTTGGCTGGATCGCGCCGCAAGGGCACCAGGCCCTTGGCGCATTCCTGTATGACCAGGCCCTCGGCCTGCGGCTGGCCGCCGCCGTTCAACCACGCATGGCAACTGCCCAGCGTCGGGTGTCCGGCAAATGGCAGCTCGCCGCCGGGCGTGAATATCCTGACCCGGTAGTCGGCCCCGGCAGCTCGTCCAGCCGTACTGGGGGGCAACAGGAAGGTGGTTTCTGAAAGATTGGTCCAGTTCGCGAAACGCAGCATGGCCGCGTCGCTGATACCATCGCTGTCCAGCACGACAGCCAGGGGATTGCCCATATAAGGCTGCGCTGAAAAGACGTCTATTTGCATGAAACGGCGTGCGCGTACTGAGGTCATGGACATCATCCTGGTTCGGAAGGAGGCAGCGCTAAGCAGGCAGTTTCAGGCGGGGCAGGGCCACCGGGTTGTTGGGCGTCAGTCTTCCAGCGAGGTTTCTTCCACGCCGTAGTACTTCACGCCGATCCGAATGCGCTCGCGGCCCTGGTCGCGGCGGTGGCGGTTGGTGTCGCGCAGCGAATATACGCAGCCGCAGTATTCCTGCTGGTAGAACTGTTCACGCTTGCTGATTTCGATCATGCGCGCCGAACCGCCGTCCTTGCGCCAGTTGTAGGTCCAGTAGACCAGCTCGGGATAGCGCGCGGCGGCGCGTTCGCCGCAGCCGTTGATCTGGTTCATGTCCTTCCAGCGGGAAATGCCCAGCGAGCTGGTGATGGTGTCATAGCCGTGCTCATGGGCATAGAGCGCGGTGCGCTCGAAGCGCATGTCGAAGCAGGCCGTGCAGCGCACGCCACGCTCGGGTTCGTTTTCCATGCCTTTGACACGATCGAACCAGTTGTCCATATCGTAGTCGGCGTCGATGAACTTGATGCCGTGCTGCTCGGCGTAGCGGATATTTTCTTCCTTGCGGATTTCGTATTCGCGTACCGGATGGATATTCGGGTTGTAGAAGAAAATGTCGTACTCGATGCCCGAGACCAGCATGGCCTCCATGACTTCGCCCGAACAGGGGGCGCAGCAGGAATGCAGCAGCACTTTCTTGCGTCCAGTGGGCAATTGCAGCGGTTTGCGATTGGCGAGGGTGTCTGTAGTCGTCATGGCGTGCGTGCCAGGCGCACGCGGCGCCGGCCTTCAATGCGTATCCGGAACCCTGCATTTTAGGCTGAATCAGCAGCAGTATCCATGCCGGCTTGCACGGGTGTTTCATTCCTGCCCAGGCTTTCCCTGATGGCGGCGCAGGCTGCCGCCAGGCGAGGTAAGTCGATGTTAAAAAGTATGTCCGGCCAGCACGCGGCTTGAGGCGCCAGCGAGCGCCTGTCTGCGTGGTTCATGCTCGCCATATAGCCAGGAATGAAACAAGGGGAAGGGTATGTCGGAATACACGGGATACCAGGGATACGATGATGAGTTCTCAGGGGTTTGTGTCGCGATTTCAGGCGCGGCGGGCGGTGTCGGCCATGTGCTGGCACGCCGGCTGCTGAGGGCGGGCGCGAAAGTCGCTGCGTTCGATCAGCTGGGGGAGAGCCTGCAGCCGCTGGCGAGTGACGCCGGGCCGGCGCAATTGCATATGGCCAACCTGGACGTCAGCGACGCCGCTGCGGTGGAACTGGCGGTGGCCGCCGCAGAGCAGATGCTGGGGCCGGTGGAAAAACTGGTGAGCGCAGCCAGCCTGTTGCAGATCGGACGCATCGTTGATGTCGCACCTGCCCATTGGGCGCGGGCCTTCGAGGTGAATACCATGGGGGCCTTCAACTTCAATCGCATCGTGGCTAGCGGCATGATGGCGCGGCGCCGGGGGGCGATCGTGAATATCGGTTCCAGCGCGGCGGCAACGCCCAGGGCGGGCATGGGGGCCTATGCCGCCTCCATGGCGGCGGTGGCTCAGCTTACCCGGTGCCTGGCGCTTGAACTGGCAGGCTACGGTGTGCGTTGCAATATCGTCTCTCCGGGCGATACCGAAACCATCCAGCCTTACGCCAGGCTGCAACAGGGTTTGTCGCGGGAAAAGTTGATCGAAGGGGAACTGGCCCACTATCGGTTGGGCATTCCGCTGCGCAAGCTGGCGACAGCAGATGAAGTGGCTGATGCCGTGCTGTTCCTGTTGTCCGACCGCGCCAGTCACATCACCTTGCACGATCTGCGCGTGGATGGCGGTGCTACGCTGGACCAGTGACGCGGGCGGGTAGGGCTTGCGTCCGGGCCGCCACGTCGTCACATGACTGGCGGCGCCAGCGCGACCGGCCGTCTGGCAAGGCACAACGGGCAAGGATTGCGCAGCGCTGTTCAAAATTTGCTCAGTCAATCAAGCCTGCGCGTCATTGTTGCGTTTGCATGACATATGCCAAGCTTTTCCACCGACTTATTCACAGGCCTTGGGGATAAGTTTCGGGCCTGAAACAGGCCTGGCGAAAATGGCCGAGGCCAGTCTGCACGCCGTTGGCAGGGGAATCTGCGCGATTGGGCGAGGCTTGCGCTTGGCAGTAATAGGGGTATATTGCCGGGAAGCTGGCAAGCCGGTGCAAAAGAACATGTCAAACAGGGAAAATGGGTAGCTTTCCTGTCCCGGAAACAAAGATTCCTTCATATTCAGGCATGCCGCTTGAGTCATCTTAAGTTTGTGAAGATCTGTTGGGAAATCTTCAACTTAAAAATAGAAACGATTCGCATCCTGAGTTGCGGTCTTGCCTGTGCTGTGCTAAAAAAATGATTTCCAAACGTATCTTTTGAATACTTTGGAAATTCCCGGAACATTCTTCGCTGTTGTCCTATGCAACAAGCCTATCTGGATAAGCAGGACATGAACATCACGCCGCCTGCGGGCGAGCCGCGTGTCGACGCCTGCCCCTATGCAAAATCCGTTTCCTTCCTGATCGTCTCCGGACCGACCGTGCTGCGCCAGGTACTGCCGGCGCTCGCCCTGGCGGCGCCCTTGTCCGTGCATTTGGCGGCAGATGGCGAATCGGCCTGGAATTTCGTTCTGCATGAGCGGGTGGATCTCGCAATCATCGACGCCGGGCTGCCGGAAAATGACGGTTTCACGCTGTTGACCCGCCTGCGTCGCCGTTCCGATATGCCAGTGCTCATGCTGATCGAAAGCGACGGTGACACCGAGCGCCTGATGGGTCTGCGTTGCGGCGCCAGCGATTACGTGCGCAAGCCGGTGGATTTCGATATCCTCTGGACCCGCTTGCATGGCTGCCTGCGCCGCCAGGTAAGCCAGGCCGATGCGGCCAGCCGCTATCTGCAAGTGGGCGATCTGAGCCTGGACTCTGCTTCGTCGGAAGTGCGGGTCGGCGGTAATCAGATTTACCTGACGGCGGCGGAAACCAGCATACTCACGGCCCTGATGCGCCGCCCCGGCGCCATGATCAGCCGCGAGCACCTGACGGAAACGGCGCTGGGCCGCTCCATCGAGCCGCTGGACCGCAGTCTCGATACCCACATCAGCAATCTGCGGCGCAAGCTGGGCCTGCGCGCTGGCCAGGAAGGGCGGCCGCAGATCCGCAGCTACCGCAATCGGGGTTATGCCCTGATGATGCCGGCCGACGACGCGCCGGCCTGAGACCTGGGCGCAGGTACTGCGCTCCCTATACACAGCGGTGGCGCTATCCGACCTCGGGCGCCGCCCAGACCCCTGCCACAGGAAGGCTTCCAGTGGTAGGGGTTTTTTGCATCTTGGGCGCGTGTTTTTGCCGTCATTCAGCTACTTGCAAGTAAGGCAGTGAAACAGCTTTCTCGGCAAGATCTTCATGATAAATCAATCAATGCTTTGACAGTGATTGACTAGGCAAATAATATTTTCATCCATGGAACAAGCAGGCAAGACAAAGGATCTGCATCAGGACTATGACCTGATGGACAGCGTGGGCTGGCTGATGCGCTCGACGCTTGCCGTCATGCGCCAGGAGATAGAGCGGCGTATGGAGCCCTTCGGGCTGACCAACGCGCAATGGCATCCCATTCTCAAGCTCTATACCGGGCAGGCGGATACGGTGGCGGAACTGGCGCGTGGCTGTATGCAGGATGCGGGCGGTATGACGCGGCTGCTGGATCGCCTGGAGGCCAAGGGTTTGTGTCGCCGCAAGCGGTGCCAGACCGACAGGCGGGTCGTTCGTATCGAACTGACCCCTCAGGGCGTGGAAGTGGCCAGCCGGATACCCGTGGTATTGCGTGATGTCCACGAACTGGGCCTGCAGGATTTTTCTGCAGCGGAAGTCGGCCAGCTCAAATCCTATCTGCGGCGCATGCAACAAACGCTGCAGGACAAAACAGGCCAGGCTTGAATGATTTTCCCGGCGTATGCAACCCGGCGCGCAGCTGCCGTCCGCCTGGCGGCTTGCGTGCGGCATCGCGCGGCGCCGGCAGCCGGGCAGGCCGTGCGATGCCACGCCTACGCCTGGCCCATGCATTGCTGCATGGGAATGACGGGGCCTTAGGGCTGGAATTTTTTCACCCCGGCAAGCGCCGGGTTTTTTCATTGTTCAGCGAAAATTTGCCATGAGTGACGACAATCACACGCAAAAGAGTGACGTAAACAGCAGCAGCAAGCCGCAGCTGGATCCCGCGGCAGTGAAGCACCGCCGCAAAGTGCTGCTGAGCGTGACGCTGGTCGTCGTGCTGGCGGCCCTTGCCTTCGGCGTCTATGAGTGGCTGCTGGGCGGCCGCTATGAAACCACGGACAACGCCTATGTGCAGGGCAATGTCATCCAGATCACACCGCGGGTGGAAGGGACGGTAGAGGCCATTTATGCCGACGACACGGACTTCGTGAAGGCGGGTCAGGTATTGGTACGCCTGGACCCGGCAGACGCGCACATCCGCCTGGAGCAGGCCGAGGCGCAACTGGCGCAGGCTGTGCGTCAGGCGCGCACGCTGTACGCGGACAACGAAACCCTGAATGCGCAAATAGCCTTGCGCCAGGCCGAGGTGGTCAAGGCGCGCAGCGATCTGGCGCGTGCCGAGGACGACCGCAAGCGCCGTACGACGCTGGCCAGCAACGGGGCTGTGTCGCGCGAAGAGCTGCGCCATGCCGAAGCCAGTTCGGCGGCAGCGCGCAGCACGCTGGCCGCTGCCGAGGCGGCGCTGGCCGCTGCCAGGGAGCAACTGACCAGCAACCAGGCGCTGACTGACGGGACAGACGTGATCCACCATCCGGCCGTGCAGTCGGCGGCAGCGGCGGTGCGTGAAGCCTATCTGGCCAACGAGCGCATGGCCGTCCTGGCGCCGACCGACGGCTACGTGGCGCGCCGCAATGTCCAGTTGGGCCAGCGCGTGTCGGCCGGTTCCAACCTGATGACCATCGTGCCGCTGCGCGAGGTCTGGGTGGAAGCCAATTTCAAGGAAAACCAGCTGCGCGACCTGCGCCTGGGCCAGGAAGCGACGCTGACGGCCGACCTGTATGGCACCAAGGTGCGCTATACCGGCAAGGTGACCGGCCTGGGTGTGGGGACGGGCGCTGCCTTTGCCCTGCTGCCTGCGCAGAATGCCACGGGCAACTGGATCAAGGTGGTGCAGCGTGTGCCGGTGCGTATTGAATTGACGGGCGATGAACTGGCCGAGCATCCGTTGCGTGTTGGCCTGTCCATGGATGTGAAGGTCAGGATCAGCGACAAGAGCGGCAATATGCTGGCAGCCACGCCGCGTACCGAGGCGTTCGCGCAAACGGATGTCTTCCGCCAGCAGGAAGAAGGGGCTGAAGCGGATGTCACGCGCATCATTGCAGCCAACCTGGGTGTGCCGGATCGGGCCATCAAACTCGGCATGACGTCGCCGGCGACGGGCGTGAACTGATCATGGCGGCAGCGATGCAGCCTTTGCCGCCGCTGGAAGGACGGGCGCGGATGATGGGGACGCTGGCCTTGTCGGCCGCCGTCTTCATGAACGTGCTCGATACCTCTATCGCCAACGTTTCCCTGCCCGCGATCGCCGGCGACCTCGGTGTCAGCGCGACGCAGGGCACGTGGGTCATTACCAGCTTCGCGGTGGCTAACGCCATTTCCGTGCCGCTTACGGGCTGGCTGTCACTGCGCTTTGGCCAGGTGCGCCTGTTCGTGTTGAGCGTGGCCCTGTTCGTCCTGTCGTCCTGGCTGTGCGGCCTGGCGCCCAATATGCCCTTGCTCATCGCCTTCCGGGTGTTGCAAGGCTTTGTGGCCGGCCCGATGATTCCGCTGTCACAGGCTTTGCTGTTGTCGAGCTATCCCAAGGCGCTCGCTGGACTGGCCATGGCGGCCTGGTCCATGACCACGTTGGTGGCGCCGGTGACCGGGCCCCTGCTGGGGGGATGGATCACGGACAACATGAGCTGGCCGTGGATCTTCTATATCAACGTACCGGTGGGCATCCTGTCGGTATTTGTGACCTGGCGCATCTTCCGGGATCGCGAGACCATGCGGCGCTCCCTGCCCATCGACAGCATCGGGCTGGCCCTGCTGGTGCTCTGGGTCGGCGCCATGCAGATCATGCTGGATATCGGTAAGGAACATGACTGGTTCCAGTCGCCGCTGGTGGTAGGCTGCGCGGTGGTGGCGGTCGTGGGCTTTGTGTTCTTCCTGGCCTGGGAACTGACGGAGCGCCATCCGGTCGTGGATCTCGCGTTGTTCCGCATTCGTAGCTTCTGGACCGGCACGCTGGCGATTTCCATCGGCTATGGCCTGTTTTTCGGCAACGTGGTGCTGCTGCCCCTGTGGCTGCAACAGTACATGGGCTACACCGCCACGCAGTCCGGCATGGCGATGGCGCCGGTGGGCCTGCTGGCCCTGGTGTGTTCGCCTTTCGTTGGCAAAAGCATTGCAAAGGTGGACCCGCGCAAATATGCGACGTTCTCCTTCCTGGTGTTTGCGCTGGTGCTGTTCATGCGGGCGCGTTTCAATACGCAGGTGGATTTCGATACCATCATGATCCCGACGTTGATCCAGGGGATAGGGCTGGCCTTCTTCTTCATTCCGCTGATGACGCTGACGCTCTCGAGCATCGCGCCAGAACGCATGCCGGCGGCATCCGGGCTGTCCAATTTCGTGCGCATCACGGCAGGGGCGGTAGGCACGTCGGTTTCCACGACGTTCTGGGAACGGCGGGCCAGCCTGCACCACGCGCAACTGACCGAGCATATGCTGCCCGGCAGCGAAGCGCTGCAGCATGCCCTGGATACCTACCAGGCGGCCGGAATGTCGATGCAGCAGGCGTTGGCCCAGGTGGAAAAACTGTTGAACCAGCAGGCGTTCATGCTCGCAGCGGATGACATCTTCTATGTGTCCGCCATCATTTTCATGATGCTGATTCCGTTGGTCTGGATCGCCAAGCGTCCCAGCCGTGGCGGCGCGGGCGGCGAGGCGGCAGGCGCGCACTGAGTACGAACAGCGCAACAAACAGCGCAACAAACGGCGCGTGCCAGCCCAGGCCGGGCGCGCCGACATGAAAAACGCCTCCGGACGATCAACGTCCGGAGGCGTTTTTTTCATGTCCCGACCGACGCCGTGGCGCTGGCCGGGAGAACGGCTTCAGGCCGCGGCGAGCTCGGTGGCAGCTGTGGGCAGTTGCTCCAGGCTGGCGACGGTTTCCAGTGCAGCACGTGCCGCTTCGGCGCCCTTCTGCGAGAAGTGGCGGAAGAAGTAGTCCTGGTGCTGGTCGTGTTCGTGGAAATGGTGCGGCGTGAGCACGACGGAGAAGACCGGAACGTCATTGTCCAGTTGCACGCGCATCAGGCCGTCGATGACAGCCGAGGCAACGAAATCGTGGCGGTAGATGCCGCCATCGACCACGAAGGCCGTGGCAACGATGCCGTCATAGCGGCCGCTGCGGGCCAGGCGCTGCGCATGCAGCGGAATTTCAAAGGCGCCTGGCACGGTGTAAATGTCGACGAGGTCGGCAGCGTAGCCGTGCCTGGCCAGTTCGTCGAGAAAGCCTTCGCGAGCCTGGCCGACGATTTCCGCGTGCCAGCCTGCCTGGATGACGGCATAACGAGGTGTGCGGGTGGGGAGAGGGGTATTGCGAGAAACGGACTGATTCATGGTATTCCCATTGAAGACTGAGTTCCAGAATCAGGGCAGACAACACGAAAACCGACCCCCTGCGGCCAGCGGCCGTGGGTGGAGGATTTGCGCGCTTTCTTTCATCCGGACTATGACCGTCGGCTCCGGCATCGAACCGGATCTGCTGACCCCGGCAACAAGGCTGCCGGGCGCTCGCGGGCTCGCGTGTCTATTGGCACGCCTACCGCCGGTGGGGAGTTTCACCCCGCCCTGAAAACGCTTGCCCTGGCTGGCTGCAGTTGCAGTTCGACAGGACATGGTCAGTATAACGCCGTCTCTTATGAGATGGCGTTGGAACGATATGCCTGACGGCTCACAGCTCGTAGGGGCCTCCGCGCTCGCGTGCGCGCAGGTAGGCGGGACGGGCCTGGATGCGCGCCAGCCAGCCGAGCAGGCGCGGGTGCTTTTCGGGGGTCAGCCATTCCCGGGCGGCGGCGGCTTCCAGTGGGAAGCTCAGCTGGATATCGGCAGCGGTGAAGGCATCGCCGGCAAACCAGTCGCGGCTGGCGAGTTCGCTTTCCATGAAGTCGAGCTGGCGTCCGAGATTGGGCTGGACGAAGGCCGATTCGACGCTGTCGGCGATGCGTTCGGCAATGGGGCGTGCGAAGAAGGGCATGTCAGCCTTGCGTACCCGGCGGAAAATGAATTGCACCAGCAGCGGCGGCATCATCGAGCCTTCGGCGAAGTGCAGCCAGTAGGTCCAGCGCAGCGCTTCCGGCGTGCCGGCTGCGGGACGCAGGCTGGCATTGCCGCCGTGCCGGTCGACCAGGTATTCGATGATGGCGCCGGATTCCGCCACCACGTTGTCGCCGTCGGTGATGACCGGCGCCTTGCCCAGCGGGTGCACTGCCAGCAGGGCGGCCGGCGCCAGGTGCGTGTCTGCATCGCGGGCGTAATGCTGGATCTGGTATTCCAGTCCGAGCTCTTCAAGCAGCCAGATGATGCGTTGCGAGCGTGAGTGTTCGAGGTGATGCAGGGTAATCATGCGTAATCCGCTTCAATGATGGAGGTGATTGTTTTCGGGTAACCGGGGGCCCAGCACTTGCTGCCAGAGCCGTTCGGCCACGGCGCGTTCGCTGGCCATCTGACCGGCAGGCAGCCTGGCTTTTTCATCGCCGCGCATTCTCAGGTTGTGTTGTATGCGGCGCATGATGCGATAGGCGTCGCCGGACTGGCGTGCCAGGTCCTGTGGTATCAGCCCGAGTTCACCGGCGATGCGCAACAGCGCGATGTTACCCAGGTTGTCCAGCAGCGCCGGATGTTGGCAGGCGTGGCGCAGGACCAGGTATTGGGTGATGAATTCGATATCCACCATGCCGCCCCGGTCGTGCTTGATATCGAACAGCATGCTGGGGTTGGGGTGGCCGTCACTGATGCGCTGGCGCATGGCGCGGACTTCTTCGGCCAGCAACAGCGGGTCCCTGGGGCGCAGCAGGATTTCCCGCCTCAGGGCTTCGAAGCGCTCTCCCAGGCAGGCGTCGCCAGCGGCAAAACGCGCCCTTGTCAGGGCCTGATGTTCCCAGAGCCAGGCGTGATCGCGCTGGTAACGCGCGAAGGCATCGTAGGACACGGCCAGCAAGCCGGCGTCGCCATCGGGGCGCAGCCGCAGGTCCACGTCATAGAGCCTGCCCGATGAAGTCATGGTGGTCAGCCAGGAGGTCATGCGCCGGCCCAGGCGGGCATACAGCTCGGCAGCATTGTCGTCCGGGTCTTCGTAGATGAAGACCAGATCCAGGTCGGAGGTATAGCCCAGTTCCTTGCCGCCCAGCTTGCCGTAGGCGATGACGGCGAAGCGCGGTTGGGGCAGCACGTTGTTGCGCTTGACCATGGGCCAGATGCGGTGAATGGTTTCTTCGAGCAGAGCGTCGGCCAGGCTGGACAGCTGATCGGCCAGCGCTTCGACGCTTAGGGTGCCTTCCAGGTCCTGCGTCAGCAGCTGGAAACTGGCCTGGCGCTGGGTGTCGCGCATCAGGTTCATCTGTCGCTCGACATCGGGCGAGCCGTCGGGCAGTTGGCAGGCATCCAGTTCGCTGCGCAGTTGTTGAGCCAGCTGGCGCACGTCCAGGGGCTCGGCCAGCGTGTTCCAGTCGATCAGGCCGTCCAGCAGCAGGGGATGCTGGGTGAGGTATTGGGCGGCCCAGGGGCTGGCGCCTACGATGCGGGCCACGCGGGTCAGGATGTCGGGGTACTCTGCCAGCAGGGCCAGATAGGCGCTGCGCTGGGATATCTGTTCGATCAGGTCGAGCAGGCGCACGGCAGCGTCGTGCGGGGCTTCTGTGCGCGCCGCGGTTTCCAGCACGGCAGGCAGCAGTCGCTCCACCCGTTCACGGCTGAGCGAGGGCAGGCTGCGCATGCGATGGCCGCCCAGCATGGCGCGTATCCTTTGCAGCAGGCCATCCGCCTGGTCCGTGAAATGCTGGCGCGCCAGGGCTTCCAGTTTTTCCTGCACGTCCGGGCTGTCTTCCTGGCTGCCGGTGTCGCTGCCGGGCGCTACGGCGCGGCCGATGCCGGTCAGATGAAAGACATCCTGGAAGATGCGCGAGACATTGGCGCGGTGCTGCGCCAGGCAGGCGCTGAATTCCGCTTCCTTCATGCCCATGGCATGCGCCAGTTGGGCCAGGCGTTCCGGGCCGGCGGGCAGCAAATGGGTCTGCTCATCGGCGCGGTATTGCAGCATGTGCTCGGTGCGGCGCAGGAAACGGTAGGCCTGTGCCAGTTGCGCGCCTTCCTCGGCAGGCATGACGCCCGCGTCCTGTTCGGCCTGAAGCGCCAGCAGCAGATTGCGTTCCTGCAGCGTGGGCTGCCGGCCGCCGCGCATCAGTTGGGCCAGTTGCACCACGAATTCGATTTCCCGGATGCCACCTTCACCCAGCTTGATGTTGTGGATCGCTTCGACGCCATTGCGTGCATGTGCACGGCGGTTCCAATCATTGCTGATGCGTTCCCGCAGCGCGCGCAGCGCGGCGATGGCATCGAAATCGAAGTATTTGCGGTAGACGAAAGGCACGCGCAGGCTTTCCATCTGCCGCCACTGTTCGTCGAGCTGGCTGTCCGGAAAGGCGCGGGCCGGTAGTGCGCGCGCCTTCAGCCAGGCATAGCGTTCCCATTCCCGGCCCTGGCGCAGCAGATAGTGTTCCAGCGCGTCCAGGCTCCAGGCCAAGGGGCCGCCGTCACCGTCGGGGCGCAGGCGCAGGTCGGTGCGGAAAACATAGCCGTTGATATCGTTATCGGCCAGGATGGGCATCATGCGCTGCGTCAGGCGGCCATAGAACTCGTGGTGGCTGAGGCGCCGGGCACCGTCCGTTTCACCTTCCTCGCCATACAGCATGATCAGGTCGATATCGGACGAGACATTCAGTTCCTCACCGCCCAGCTTGCCCATGCCGACGATGATCATTTCCTGCGGAGCGCCGCTGGCAGGGTCGCGTGGCGTGCCATATACACGCGTCAGTTCCGCCATCGTGGTGCGATAGGCCGTGGCCACGGCCAGTTCGGCCAGCGCCGTCATGCTCCGGGTGACTTCTTCCAGTGTCGCCATGCCGCCGATATCTCGCACCATGAGCGTGCAGAAGATGCGTTCGCGCAGCTGGCGCAGGACGCGTCTGGCGGCGTCGGGATCCAGTCCCTCATTCGTCGCCAGGGCAGCCGTAGCCGCCAGGGCCTGGAACTGTTGCTGTATGACCCCGGCATCCACCGGCGCAAGTGCCAGCGCTTCTATCGTGTCCTGCAGCCCTGGCCGGGCCTGGAGGCGGCGGGCCAGGTACTCCGACCAGGCCAGTGCGGCCTGCAGGGCGGCGCGAGGGGAGGGCTGGGTGTCTGGGCCGGTTTCCGGTGGCGAGGGCAGGGAAGCGGCGGTAGGGGAGAAATCGCTCATGACAGGGGCTCGAAGGCAGTGGCTGCGCGGTGGAAATGCCCGCCAGCGTCCAGGCCGGGAACGCAAGCGGTTTCTGAGGTCTAATATAACTATTGCACTGACGAATCAATCATCAAGCGAAGCGCTGATTGCATTTTGGTCGATGGGCTGGCGTCCCGGAGGGACAGCCCGGACATCGGCTGGACGCATGCTGCGCGGGCTGCGATGCTTCGCTTGAAGCAGAATACAACAAGAGGGACCATGCGCGAGGAAGCACTGCATTGCGCCGGTTAAGGAAATTCCTGCACATACTGTTCTGGCTGCTGCTGTCGCTGTATCTGGCGGCCGCAGGCTCGCTGCTGGTCGTTCGCTATGCGGTGCTGCCCCAGGTGGACAGGTTCCGCCCGGCGATAGAGCGCGTCGCGTCGCAGGCGTTGGGCGCCAAGGTGGAAATCAGCCGGGTGGGCGCGGATTGGCGCGGCCTCAACGCCAGGCTGGCTTTGTCCGGGGTGCGCATACAGGGGGACGATGGCGAGGTGCTCAGCGTACCGGAAGCACAGGCGGTCATGTCCTGGCGCAGCCTGTTGCAATGGGAACCGCTGTTCCTGTACCTGGAGGTGCGCGGCCTGGATCTGTCGGTGCGGCGGGATGCCCAGGGCAACATCCACCTGGCCGGCCCGCAGGGGCAAACGGCTTCGGATGACCCGCAAGCCAGTGAACGCGTGTTGCGCTGGCTGGGCAAGCAGCGCGAATGGGTTGTGCGCGATGCCGTATTACGCTGGCGCGATGAGCGCCACGATCCGCAAGCGCCGGAATTGCTGCTGAGTTCGGTGCAGGCACGTTTCATCAACCGTTTTGCCCACCATGCCTTCGGATTGTCGGCAGCGTTGCCGGCAGGGGCGGATACAGCGGCTGGCAGCCTGACACTGCGCGGCGAATTCGACCGGCGCTGGTTCGAAGTGCTTTCCCGTCAGCCGAACTGGGATGCGCGCCTGTATGCCGGTTTCACCGGCGTGGACCTGGCGCGCTGGGCGGCCTGGCTGCCGGCCCGGCAGGCAGGTCTGGAGCAGGGGCAGGTATCCGGCCAGGCCTGGGCATTGGTGCAGGACGGCGTGTTGGAGCATGTGGTACTGGATTTGCATGCGCGCGGTCTTGCCTGGCGGACGCAGGCAGCCGCCCTGCAGGCGGCTGCCGTCGACGTGTATGCCGATGGTTCGCCTGCCGCCTTGTGGCAGGTGCCGCCTCCGGCGGCGCAGGCAGACAGTCAGCAGCAGGCTGGCGCGGCCTTGCCAGCCTGGCTTGCGCCTGCGCGGGAGGGCCAGCGGGTCTATGCCGATGTTGCGTTGCGGGATGCGGCGTTCTGGTGGCCCGCAGAGTTCGGCGAACGCCGCCTGCCCTTGCGGCAGGCGTCTGCCGTCGCGGAACTGCGCGGGGCGGATGCAGAGGGTTGGTCGGCCGCTGTGCGGCGGCTGTCTCTGGAAAATGAGGACCTGGCCCTGGCGTTGCAGGGGCAATGGCAGCAGAAGGCAGGCAGCGAGGCCGGGTGGCTGGATGTCCAGGGCACCATTGCGCGCCTGTCTTTGCCTGCCCTGCACGCCTATTTCCCTCTGGTGGTGCCGGAAGAGACCCGGCACTGGCTGGCGACGGCGCTCAAGGCCGGAGAGCTGCGGCAGTCAGACCTGGAATTGCGCGGCAACCTGGATGATTTTCCGTTCGAGGACGCGGCCAGCGAGGGGACGCGTTTTTCCCTCAAAGGGGATTTCGATGGCCTGACGCTGGATTACGCCCCGGCACATGGCAGGTACAAGGGCTGGCCGCTGGTGCAGTCCGCCAAGGGCCGCATGGATCTCCTGCAGAATGTTCTGGCGCTGGAACTGGAATCCGGTACCGTGATCACGGGGCCGGCCAATCGGCTGGCGCTGAACCGGGCTGCCGCAAGTATCACGGATCTCTACCGTCAGGCTGCGCACCTCAAGGTTGATGCCGGGCTGGCTGGCGAGGCGCGCCATTACCTGGCGCTGATGCAGCATTCGGATCTTGGCGAGATCCTGGCGCATACCGTGTTGCCCCAGATCGCTGCGACTGGCAATTGGGGCATGGCGCTCAAGCTGGATATTCCCTTGATGCACAGTGTGGACAGCCAGGTCAGCGGTTCCGTGGCCTTGCAGGGCGGGCAAGTAGAAATCAAGTCGGAAATCCCCGTGTTCTCGGCGCTGAGTGGTTGGCTGGATTTTGATAACGACGGTATCTCTGCACGTGATATCCGCGGCCGTTTCCTGGGCGGTGCCTTCAGCCTGGGCGGCAAATTGACGCGCAAGGATATCGACGCGGCCCTGAACATGGAGGGCGCGCTGGCGGCCGACAGCCTGCAGCGCTGGTTGCCGCCGGCAGCGGCTGCGCGTTTTGGTGGGGAAATTCCCTACCAGGCCAGACTAGGCATGGATGCTGGCGACCGCTTGTGGTTGCAGGTCGACAGCAGCCTGCAGGGAACGACGCTGGACTTTCCTGCTCCGCTGGGAAAAGCGGCGCAGGCGCGCCGCTCCGTTACCCTGAATTGGGGGCCGGGAGAAGCGGCAGGCAGCGAAGTGCTGGCGGCGCGTATTGGCGGTATCGGTGCCCTGCGGCTGGAGCACGATGCGGCCCGCCGCGATGCCTATTTCTGGCGTGGCGCGCTGGTCGATGGTGCGGTGGCCCTGGCGCTGCCGGTATCGGGGCTGGCGGTAGACCTGCATATGCCGGAGTTCGACTGGGCTGCCTGGGATCAGGTTTTCACGGATTTCGACGATGGCCAGGCGAGCGGACGGCCATTGCTGCCGGGGCTGGCCAGCGTGAGGCTGGCGGCAGAGCGGGTGCACGCGTTTGCCGCGCAGTGGAACCAGGTTCGCCTGCAGGCCGAGCGCCAGGCACGTGGCGGCTGGCGTATTGCCGTGCAGGGAGACGAACTGGACGGTACGCTGGATTGGCGCAGCCAGCCTGAGGCGCAGCATCCTGTGCTGCTGGCTGAATTCGGCCGCCTGGCATGGCCCCAGGCTGTCGGGCAGGCCAGCCAGTCACCGACGCAGGAAGCACCTGATTGGAATATTTCGTCGGCCTTCCGCCTGCCGGACCTGGATTTGAAAATCAATGAGTTGTCATGGCGCGGCAAGGCGCTGGGCAAACTGCAGGCGCGCGGGAAAAATCGCAACATGCGCGGCGACTGGGGGCTGGACAGTCTGGTGCTGGGGCAGCCGGGAGCAGTGCTGAGCGCCACCGGCAACTGGCAGGTCGAAGGGCCGGGTCGGGGGCTGGCGCTCAACCTCAATACTGCCGTCAGCGACCTGGGAAAGTGGCTGGATGTCTGGGGCTTGGACGATGCCGTACGCGCTGGCCGTGGCAAGGCGACGGCCAGCTTGCGCTGGCTGGATTTCCCCTGGCGCCAGGATGGTCGCAGCCTCAGCGGCACGGTAGCGCTGGATCTTGAACAGGGGCGGTTTGTGCACATGCGTTCGCGCAGCGCCAGAGTGCTGGAAATTCTGTCGCTGCAATCGCTGTCGCGGGTGTTGAGCCTGGATGCCCGCCCCGCCGAGGCGTTCAAGGATGGCTTTCCTTTTGACAGCATCGTGGGAACGGTGCAGCTGGCCGGACCCGAGATGGATATCAAGACCCTGACGGTGGATGGCCCGGCGGCTCAGGTCGTGCTGCAGGGCGGCACTGACCTGGTTCAGCAACGCTGGAACCTGCAGGCGACGGTGACGCCTCACCTGGATGTTAGCGGGGCCTCGGTGGCGGCCGGCTTTGTGGTGAACCCGGTGGTAGGGGTAGGGGCGTTCGTGGCGCAATGGTTGCTGAAAGACCCGCTGGCCCGAGCCATGCGGCTGGAGTACGAAGTCACCGGCAGTTGGGACGACCCCAGCATCGAGGCGCTGGAAAAGGAAAAGCCCGAACGCGCCAGCAGCCCGTCCGCAGAGCTGCACTATGCCGAGACCGGCAACTGATCCCTGAAAACAGCCCGATGAAAACAGCCAGCCTCGGCGATTGTCGTCGGGGCTGGCTGTGAATCCCGCCTGCCAGGCTGCGCGGAGGCAGCCTGGCCGGTGGAAAGGGTGCAGGCATGAGGCCTGCACTGCGCTTATTTCTTCATCATGTCGAAGAATTCGGCGTTGTTCTTGGTCTTGCGCATCTTGTCGAGAATGAACTCCATGGCCTGCACGTCGTCCATTTCGTGGATGAACTTGCGCAGCACCCAGATTTTCTGCAGCAGGTCCGGCTTGATGAGCAGTTCCTCGCGGCGCGTACCCGACTTGTTCAGGTTCATGGCCGGGTAAATGCGTTTCTCTGCCAGGCGGCGCTCCAGGTGGACTTCGCAGTTGCCGGTACCCTTGAATTCTTCGTAGATCACTTCATCCATGCGGCTGCCGGTTTCGATCAGTGCGGTGCCGATGATGGTCAATGAGCCGCCTTCTTCCAGATTGCGGGCTGCACCGAAGAAGCGCTTGGGGCGTTGCAGGGCGTTGGCGTCCACGCCGCCGGTCAGCACCTTGCCGGAGGACGGCACCACGGTGTTGTAGGCACGTGCCAGACGCGTGATGGAGTCCAGCACGATGACCACATCGCGTTTCATCTCAACCAGGCGCTTGGCTTTCTCGATCACCATTTCCGCGACCTGAACGTGGCGTGTGGCAGGCTCGTCAAACGTGGAAGCCACGACTTCGCCGCGCACGGTGCGCTGCATTTCGGTCACTTCCTCGGGGCGCTCATCGACCAGCAGGACGATCATGTAGGCGTCGGGGTAGTTGGTCGTGATGGCATGGGCAATGTGCTGCATCATCACGGTCTTGCCCGACTTCGGGCTGGCGACGACCAGGGCGCGCTGGCCCTTGCCGATGGGCGCGAAGATGTCGAGGATACGGCCCGTCAGGTTCTCTTCGCTCTTGATGTCGCGTTCCAGGCGCATCGGAGAATCCGGGTGCAGCGGCGTCAGGTTCTCGAACATGATGCGGTGCTTGAGCACTTCGGGCGGCTGATCGTTGACACGATCGACCTTCACCAGTGCGAAATAGCGTTCGCCATCCTTGGGCACGCGGACTTCGCCTTCGATGGAGTCGCCGGTATGCAGGTTGAAGCGCCGGATCTGGGACGGGGAAATATAGATGTCGTCGGGGCTGGCCAGATAGGAGGTATCGGGCGAACGCAGGAAGCCGAAACCGTCAGGCAGCACTTCGAGCACGCCATCGCCAAAAATCTGCTCGCCTTGCTTGGCACGGCGCTTCATGATGGCGAACATCAGCTCTTGTTTGCGGAGCCGGTTGGCGTTGTCGATGTCCAGGCTCGCGGCCATTTCCAGCAGCTGCGAGACGTGCAGCGCCTTCAGTTCATTCAGGTGCATGAGCGGAGAAAAGAGGGGATGGAAAGAAAGGACTTGTTCGTAAGGAGATGCTGGCCGGCGATAGAAGACGCCGAGCGCGTCGGAGCAGGCGCGAAACCTGCTCCGTGATGGCGGATTACAGCGAGCTTTCCAGGAAAGCCGTCAGCTGGGCCTTCGAGACGGCGCCAACCTTGGTGGCGGCGACTTGACCATCCTTGAACAGCATCAGGGTCGGGATGCCACGGATGCCATACTTGGCAGCGCTTTCGGGGTTATCGTCCACGTTCAGCTTGGCGATCGTGAGACGGCCGGCAAAGTCGCGGGCAACATCCTCGAGGATGGGGGCGATCATTTTGCACGGGCCACACCAGGCTGCCCAGTAATCGACCAGGACGGGTTGGGAGGACTTGAGGACGTCAGCGTCGAAGCTGGCGTCGCTGATGTGCTTGATGGCTTCACTCATGATGGATTCTCGTGGCGGGAAAGACTAGGCGGGGCGCCTGGTCGTTTAGGTTTCCCATGAATAGGTGATACTGATAGCAGTGAGCATAACACTGTATCGGGGCTTCTGGCAGCCGGTGGTGGGCTGGAAAGGCGCGCCGGGTGTTGCTCACGGGGGAACAAGCAAGAAGTTTGGCACGTAAAAGAGCGCAAGGCGCCGACTTTCCTTAAAATGTCTGTTTTTTTCCACAGTAGTTGGAGCAATTGCGTGGCGACACCGCGATATAACGAAGCATCCATCCGCGTCCTGAAAGGACTGGAGCCGGTACGGCAGCGCCCGGGCATGTACACACGCACCGAGAACCCGCTGCATATCATCCAGGAAGTCATCGACAACGCGGCCGACGAAGCGCTGGCAGGTTTCGGCAAGCAGATCCAGGTCACGTTGCACCTGGACGGCAGCGTCACCGTCGAAGACGACGGGCGCGGCATTCCGGTCGGCATGCACCCCGAGGAGCACGCGCCAGTGGTAGAACTGGTGTTCACGCGCTTGCACGCCGGCGGTAAATTCGACAAGCAGGACGGCGGCGCATATGCCTTTTCCGGCGGCCTGCACGGCGTGGGCGTGTCGGTCAGCAATGCGCTTTCCACCCGGTTGGAAGTGACAGTCTGGCGTGACGGCAGCGTGCATCGCATCGCTTTTGCCGGCGGGGATCTGGTGGAGCCGTTGGCCCCCTGCCCGGAGGCTGGCCGCAAGAAATCCGGCACGCGAGTGCGGCTCTGGCCGGATGCCAGTTATTTCGACAGTGCCACCATTCCGCTCAATGAACTGACGCACCTGCTGCGCAGCAAAGCTGTCCTGCTGCCAGGCGTGAAGGTTGTGCTCAAGGTGGAAAAAACCGGCGCCGCCACAACCTGGCGCTATGAGAACGGTCTGCACGATTATCTGGCCGAAGCGCTGGACGGTGCGGAATTGCTGGTGCCCTTTTTCGAGGGCGGGCAACATGCCGGCGCCGATGACGAACATCATTCCCAGGGCGAGGGCGCCGATTGGGTGGTGGCCTGGACGACTGAAGGTCAGGTGGCGCGTGAGTCCTATGTCAATCTGATCCCCACGCCTGCCGGCGGCACCCATGAGGCCGGCTTGCGCGACGGCCTGTTCCAGGCCGTCAAATCGTTTGTCGAACTGCACGGCCTGCTGCCCAAGGGCATCAAACTGCTGCCCGAGGATGTCTTTGCGCGCACCAGTTTCGTGCTCTCGGCCAAGGTACTGGACCCGCAGTTCCAGGGCCAGATCAAGGAGCGCCTGAATAGCCGCGACGCGGTCCGGCTGGTGTCTGGCTTCGTCAAGGGCACCCTGGACCTATGGCTCAACTCCAACGTGGAATACGGCCGCAAGCTGGCAGAGCTGGCCATCCGCCAGGCCCAGGCGCGGGTTCGTTCCGCGCAGAAAGTGGAAAAGCGCAAGAGTTCCGGCGTGGCTGTGCTGCCCGGCAAGCTGACTGATTGCGAATCCAGCGACGTCTCGCGTACCGAAGTGTTCCTGGTCGAGGGCGACTCGGCCGGCGGCTCGGCCAAGATGGGCCGGGACAAATCCTTCCAGGCCGTGCTGCCCTTGCGCGGCAAGGTGCTCAATGCCTGGGAGGTGGAGCGCGACCGTCTGTTCGCCAATAACGAAATTCACGATATTTCCGTGGCCATCGGGGTCGATCCCCATGGCCCGGAGGATGATCCCGACCTGTCCGGCTTGCGCTACGGGCGTATCTGCATCCTGTCGGATGCCGATGTCGACGGTTCGCATATCCAGGTGCTGTTGCTGACGCTGTTCCTCAAGCATTTTCCCCGGCTGGTAGAGGCCGGGCATATCCACGTGGCCAGGCCTCCGCTGTTCCGGGTGGACGTGCCGGCGCAGGGCAAGCGCCCGGCGCGCAAGATCTACTGCCTGGACCAAGGTGAACTGGATGGCCTGCTGGAAAAACTGCGCAAGGAAGGCGTGCGCGAGGATAGCTGGCGCATCAGCCGTTTCAAGGGCCTGGGAGAAATGAGCCCTGAACACCTGTGGGAAACCACGATGAATCCGGATACCCGGCGCCTGCAGCGCGTGGCCTATGGCCCGCTGGGCCGCGATGATACCCGCCGCATGTTCGACATGCTGATGGGCAAAGGGGAAGCGGCCCAGCGCCGCAGCTGGATCGAAGACAAGGGCAACCTGGCCGAGCTGGACATATGACTGACGATTTCAACCAAAATTTTGATCCGCAGGACGCCAACCAGGATCCGGATGGCGACCTGACGCTGGGGCTGTACGCCGAACAGGCCTATCTGGATTACGCCGTTTCCGTGGTGCGCGGCCGCGCCTTGCCCGAAGTGGGCGATGGCCAGAAGCCGGTGCAGCGCCGCATCCTGTATGCGATGCACGCCATGGGCCTGCATTCCGGCGCCAAGCCGGTGAAATCGGCCCGCGTCGTCGGCGACGTGCTGGGCAAATACCATCCGCACGGGGATCAGGCCGCGTATGACGCACTGGTGCGAATGGCGCAGGATTTCACCTTGCGCTATCCGCTGATCGACGGCCAGGGCAACTTCGGCTCGCGCGATGGCGACAATGCCGCCGCCATGCGTTACACCGAGGCCCGCCTGACGCCTTTCGCGCGGCTGTTGCTCGACGAGCTCGACGAAGGCACGGTCAATTTCGGACCCAACTATGATGGTTCCTACCAGGAGCCGCTGATGCTGCCAGCGCGGCTGCCCGTCATGCTGCTCAATGGCGCATCCGGTATCGCGGTGGGCATGGCGACCGAGATCCCGTCGCACAATCTGGGCGAAGTTGCGCGTGCCAGCGTGGCGCTGCTGAAGAAGCCTAGCCTGCCCGATGACGACCTGTACGCGATGGTACCCGGGCCGGATTTCGCCGGCGGCGGCCAGATCATCACGGCACCCGACGATATCGCGCAGATTTATCGTACTGGCCGAGGTTCGATCAAGGCGCGGGCGCGCTGGCACTATGAGGAAATGGCCCGTGGCCAGTGGCAGCTGGTCGTGACCGAATTGCCGCCCGGCACGTCTGGCCAGAAGGTGCTTGAGGAAATCGAGGACCTGACCAATCCCAAGCCCAAGGCCGGCAAGAAAGCACTCAGCGCCGAGCAGCAGCAGACCAAGGCCTTGATGCTGAACCTGCTGGATACGGTGCGCGATGAGTCAGGCAAGGATGCCCCGGTGCGTCTGGTCTTTGCGCCGAAATCCTCGCGGGTGGACCGCGACGAATTCGCGACTGCTTTGCTGGCGCGTACCAGCATGGAAGGCAATGTTGCCATCAATCTGGTGTGCATCGGCCTGGACGGCCGTCCGCGCCAGCGCTCGCTGCGCGAAATCCTGACGGAATGGCTGGCTTTCAGGCGTGATACCGTGGTCAGGCGTACTGCCTTCCGGCGCGACAAGGTGGCCGACCGCATTCATGTGCTGGAAGGGCGCATGGTGGTTTACCTGGACGTCGATGCTGTTATCGAGACCATTCGGGAATCCGATGCACCGCGCGAGGCGTTGATGGCGCGCTTCTCGCTGAGCGAGCGCCAGGCGGATGACATCCTGGAAATGCGCTTGCGCCAGCTGGCGCGGCTGGAAGGGTTCAAGATCGAACAGGAACTGGCCGATAAGCGCCAGGAACTGGAAAAGCTGCAAGCCCTGCTGGACGACGAAACTACGCTCAAGCGGGCCATGGTCAAGGAAATCGAGGCCGACGCCAAGCTGTATGGCGATGAGCGTCGCACCCTGATCGAACCGGCTGAGCGCGCCGTCATGGAAGCCAAAGTGCTGGATGAACCGGTCACGGTGATCGTATCGCAACAAGGCTGGCTGCGATCGCGCCAGGGCCATGGCCACGACGCCACCCAGTTCGGCTTTAAATCGGGCGATGCGCTGTATGGCGCTTTCGAATGCCGCACTACCGACACGCTGATCGCGTTGAGTGACACTGGACGGGCCTATACCATTGCCGTGGCGGGCCTGCCGTCGGCACGTGGCGACGGCGCGCCGGTCACGAGCATGATAGAACTGGAGCCCCGCAGCCGCATCATCCATATGTTCGCAGGTGCGCCTGACAGCCGCTGGGTGCTGTCCAGCGCAAGCGGCTATGGTTTCCAGATCAAGCTGGCGGATGCCACCAGCCGCCAGCGCGCCGGCAAGCAATACGTCACGATCGAAAAGGGCGACAGCCTGCTGGCGCCGGTACCGTGCGCGCCGGAAGCCCGTTATCTTGCGCTGTTGTCCGAACAGGAACGGCTGCTGGTCATTGATATCAATGAGGTGAAGAAGCTCACCGCCGGCGGGCGGGGCACCATACTCATGGGCCTGGACGCCAAGGACAGCATTGCCCAGATCGTGGCGGCCGGCGAGGGCGGGGTGCGCTTGTCAGGCATCTATCGCAAGAAGGAAGTAGAAGATGTCCTGGCCGGGGAAAGCCTGCTGGCCTATCTTGGCAAGCGTGCCCGCAAGGGCCGCCAGCTGGATGTCCGGCCGCGTCAGCCGCGCCTGTGGGCGGTTGATGACGAGGACGGGCTGGCATAACGGTGTTGGCAGGCCTGTGTGGCGTGTGGCGAGGGCTGGGTACCGCGCCAGCAGGCAGCTGATCGTCCGGGCGGCCAGGGCTTGCCTTCTGCCGGGGCCTGTCTTCTGATCCAGGCCGGGCATTTCCGTGACATGAATGGCACTGCCCGGACGCGCCTGGTCACAGGTCTGGCCGCGGACTGGATGCATGACGGGAAAGGGCCTGCTCGTGCGCGCGCACGGCTTCGTTCGCGGGTTCGATGCTGGGCGCCGTCAGCCAGCGCATGGTGGTGGTTTCGCCCATCAGGTAGGCCTGGTTCACCTCGGCAACCTCCCTCAGGTAGTCCCACAGGACTCTCACCCGGGTGACTTGACGGTGCTCCGCCGGAGTCACCAGCCAGAAATTCCGTGTGATGCGGGCTTTGCCCGGCAGCACCGGAATGAGGTCTGTAGCGTCCGCTGCCAGAAAGCAGGGCAGGACAGCCAGCGCCTTGCCCTGGCGGGCCGCATGCAGTTGGGCGATCACATTGGTGCTGCGCAGCGGCACGCGTGATTGCGGTGCGATCTGCGCCAGATAGCTCAATTCCGCACTGAATACCAGATCATCCACATAGCCGGTCAGGCGATGGGAAGCCAGGTCGCGCAGGTTGCGTATGGGCGGGTGCGTGGCCAGGTAGCGCGAGGTAGCGTAGAGCTGCAGCCGATAGTCGGACAACTTGCATGCCACATAGGCGCCTGCCGCGGGGCGCTCAATGGTCACGGCGAGGTCGGCTTCGCGCTTGGAGAGGTTGACGAAGCGGGGGACCGCCAGCAGGTCGACCACGATGTCGCGATGGCGGTCGCAGAAGTGGGCCAGGTGCGGCGCCAGAAAGGCGCAGCCCAGGCCCTCGGTGGCGCCGAGCCGGACCTGGCCGCTGATCGCCTGGGCATCGTTGCGGATATCAGATTCCATTGCACCCAGGGTCGCTTCGATTTTCTCGATGTGATTCAACAGGCGTGTGCCCTCGGGCGTCAGGGCGTGGCCTTGCGTCGTGCGGCTGAACAGCAGCGAACCAATTTCATTTTCCAGGCGGCGCAGGCGCCGGGTAATGGTGGAGTGGTCCATGTCCAGCAGTTGTGCGGCATCCAGGGCCGTGTGGGCGCGGGCGACGGCCAGGAAGATGCGCAGGTTATCCCAGTTGAGGCGTGCTGGATTCATGATTTATTGTGCGTTGCCGCATATCCTCGTTGTGCATTAATGCAAAGTGGTGCTGCATATATTAGCTAACTCGCGTCGGAAACGCATCGCTATACTCGATTCACAAAAAACAGGAATCCGGTACGCCGGCTATCCGAATGACAACCCGAGGAGACAAACATGGCAGCTTATTCCAAGCGTTGGGCGGCGCTCGCCCTGACGGTAGCGGCAAGCGGTGCGGCACAGGCTCAGATTTCGGACAATGTGGTCAAGATCGGTGTGTTGACCGATATGGCCGGGCCGTATTCCGGCATGGGCGGCGCCGGTTCAGTGGTTGCCGCGCAAATGGCGGTGGAGGATTGCCTCAAGGCCGATTGCAAGGGCATGAATATCGAAGTGCTGTCGGCAGACAACCAGAACAAGGCAGACATCGCCTCGGCCAAGGCGCGCGAATGGATGGACCGCGATCATGTCGATGCCTTTGTCGACCTGACCAATTCGGCGGGCGCGCTGGCGATCCAGAAATTGATACGCGAAAAAGGCGGCATTGCAATGTACAGCGGGCCGGCAACGGCGCTGTTGACCAATGACGAATGCGCGCCCAATGGCTTTCACTGGATGTTCGATACCTATTCCCAGGCTGCCGGTGCTGCCGCCGCCCTGACGCGGGAGGGGCGCAAGAAATGGTACTTCCTGACGGTGGATTACGCATTCGGCCACTCTCTTGAGAAAGAAGCCGGCGACATGGTGAAGGCCAATGGCGGCACCGTGGTCGGGGCGATCCGGCACCCGCTCAACAATAACGACTTTTCTTCATTCCTTCTGCAGGCCCAGGCTTCAGGCGCGGATGTGATCGGTCTGGCCAATGGCGCCCAGGACACGATCAATGCCATCAAGACGGCCCAGGAATTCGGCATCGGCAGCGGTTCGCCCAGCATTGCGGCCTTGCTGATCTTTCTGTCCGATGTCCATGCGATGGGCCTGGATGCGGCACAGGGCCTGATTTTTGCCGATGGCTTCTATTGGGATATGGATGATCGGGCGCGGGAGTTTTCGGCGCGCTTCGAGCAGCGCTACCGGGGTAACAAACCGACCATGGTGCAGGCGGGGGTGTACTCCAGCACGCTGCATTATCTGAAGTCTGTGGCCGCTGCGGGGACCGATGACTACAAGGTCGTGATGGAAAAAATGCGCGAGCTGCCGATTGACGATGCCGTGATGCGCAATGCATCCATCCGTCCGGACGGACGCGTCATTCACGATATGTACCTGTACCAGATCAAGACCCCGGCAGAGTCCAAGGGCCCCTGGGACTACTACAACCTGCTCGCCACCATTCCGGCTGACCTGGCCTTCAAGCCGCTGTCCGCCTCCACTTGTCCCCTGGTCCAGTAAGCACCACCTGGCCTGAACCTTCACACGGAGTATCACCATGAGTTCGCCGCAAACGGCCGTGCCGTGCATTCCGCATTTCATTGATGGCAAGCCTTATCAGTCACGCAGTACGCAGTGGCTTGATGTCACCAATCCCGCCACTCAGGAAGTGGTGGCGCAAGTACCGCTGGCGACACCCGAAGAGGTCGAGCTGGCAGTGGCCAGTGCTGTCCGCGCATTCCAGAGTTGGCGCAATACCTCGCTTGGAGCGCGGATGCGGGTGATGTTGCGATTGCAGCAACTGATCCGCGAACATACTGCACAGCTGGCCGAGCTGATCACGCGTGAGCATGGCAAGACGCTCCCTGACGCCGAGGGCGAGGTGGCGCGCGGGCTGGAAGTGGTCGAGCATGCCTGCGCCATCACGACCCTCCAAATGGGGGAAATCGCCGAGAACGCGGCGACCGGCGTAGATGTCTATAGCCTGTTGCAGCCGCTGGGTGTCGGGGCCGGAATCACGGCATTCAACTTTCCGGTGATGCTGCCGTGCTTCATGTTTCCGATGGCCATCGCGTGCGGCAACACCTTTATTCTCAAGCCATCCGAGCAGGTACCCAGTTCGACCATGCTGCTGGTGGAATTGGCTCATCAGGCGGGCGTGCCGCCGGGAGTGCTCAATGTGATACATGGCGGGGCCGATGTGGCCAACAGCCTGTGTGATCACCCGGATATCCGTGCTTTGTCGTTCATTGGTTCGACGGCGGTGGGCACCCATATCTATCGTCGCGCTACCGAGGCGGGCAAGCGAGTGCAGTCCATGATGGGGGCCAAGAATCATTGCATTGTCATGCCCGATGCGCACAAGGACCAGGCCATCAACAATTTGCTGGGTTCTGCCTTCGGGGCGGCGGGCCAGCGCTGCATGGCCAACTCGGTGGCGGTTCTGGTCGGCCAGGCGCGCGATTGGGTGCCGGAGATCGTGGCGCGATCTCGAGCGCTGCGTGCCGGGCCAGGTACCGACCGTGCCGCGGACCTGGGGCCTTTGGTCAGTCCCCGGGCGCGTGCGCGTGTCGAGCGTCTGATCCAGTCAGGTGTCGAGCAGGGGGCGCAACTCGAACTGGACGGCCGCGGCTACCAGGTGTCTGGCTACGAGCGCGGCAATTTTGTCGGTCCCAGTGTGTTTTCCGGGGTACGGCCGGGCATGGAAATCTATGACCAGGAAATTTTCGGACCGGTGCTGTTGCTGGCCGGGACGGATTCCCTGGATGAGGCGATTGCCTTCATCAATGCCAATCCCAATGGCAACGGCACTTCCATCTTCACCAGCAGCGGCTGGGCAGCCCGCAAGTTCCAGAATGAAATCGACGTCGGCCAGGTGGGTATCAACGTACCGATTCCCGTACCCGTCGCCTATTTCAGTTTTACCGGTTCGCGGGCGTCCAAGCTGGGTGATCTGGGCCCCAACGGCAAGCAGGCGATCAGCTTCTGGACACAGACCAAGACCGTGACGGCACGCTGGTTCCAGCCGGATGCTGAAGGCGGCAGCGTCAATACGACGATCGCCATGAAGTGATCGCACAGGAGGAGACAACATGAGGATCGCATTCATCGGACTGGGCAATATGGGCTTGCCCATGGCCGTGAACCTGCTGGCGGCAGGCCACCAGGTGCTTGGCTACGATTTGGCCGAGGCAGCCCTGGAGGCCTTCGCGGCGGCAGGGGGCCAGCGTGCAGCTTCGGCCAGGCAGGCCTTGGAGGGGGCGCAAGCCGTCATCACAATGCTGCCGGCCTCGCGCCATGTCGAAGCGCTGTATCTGGGAGATGAAGGCGTGCTGGCTGCGGTTCCCGCCGGCACGCTGCTGGTGGATTGCTCCACCATTGCGCCGGCCGTGGCGCGCAAGGTTGCTGCGGCAGCGACCGAATCCGGGCATTTCATGCTGGATGCGCCGGTGTCAGGGGGAACCGGCGGCGCCAAGGCGGGGACCTTGACGTTCATGGTGGGCGGGGAGACGGCAACGTTCGAGCGGGGCAGGCCGCTGCTGGAAGCCATGGGCAAGAATATTTTCCATGCCGGAGATTGCGGTAGCGGCCAGACCGTCAAGGTGTGCAACAACATGCTGCTGGGCATCCTCATGGCGGGTACCAGCGAAGCATTGCGGCTGGGCATCGCCAATGGGATGGACCCCAATGTGCTGTCGGATGTCATGCTGCGCAGTTCGGGGCGCAACTGGACGCTGGAGGTTTACAACCCTTGTCCTGGTGTGATGGCGCAGGCTCCCGCGTCCCATGGCTATGCGGATGGCTTTGGCGTGGACCTGATGTTGAAGGATCTTGGCCTGGCCCAGGAAAGCGCATTGGCGACCGGTACGCCGACACCGCTCGGTGCGCTGGTGCGCAATCTGTACGATCTGCACAGCAAGGCCGGGCATGGCCGGCTGGATTTTTCCAGTATCTATAACCTGCTTGCATCCCAGGCTTGACACAAGGCACCCGATAGAAGGATGAGGAAGGAGACAGCTTTGGATTCAAACCATGACTATGTGCTGGAAACAGCAGGTCTGGCCAAGGAATTCAGGGGCTTCGTGGCAGTGGCCGGCGTCGATCTCAGGATCCGGCGCGGCCACATCCACGCCCTGATCGGTCCGAACGGCGCGGGCAAGACAACCTGCTTCAATCTGCTGACCAAGTTCCTGACCCCGACGCGCGGCACTATCCGTTTCAACGGTGTCGACATCACTGCTGAGCCGCCAGCGCGTATCGCCCGGCAGGGAATTGTTCGTTCATTCCAGATATCTGCCGTCTTTCCCCATTTGACCGTACTGGAAAACGTGCGCATCGCCCTGCAGCGCCAGTTGGGGCTGTCGTTTCACTTCTGGCGGCCGTCGCGCGTGCTGGATCAGCTCAACGATCGCGCCATGGCCTTGCTGGCCGAAATGGGGCTGGAGGACAGCGCCGGTATGATCGCCATGGAGCTTCCCTATGGCCGCAAGCGCGCGCTGGAGATAGCGACCACGCTGGCGCTGGAGCCGGAACTGATGCTGCTCGATGAGCCGACCCAGGGCATGGGGCATGAGGACGTGGAACGGGTGATGGCCTTGATCCGCAAGGTGGCGCAGGGCCGGACCATCCTGATGGTGGAGCACAACATGAAAGTGGTGTCAGGTATCTGTGACCGCATCACCGTGCTGGCGCGTGGCGCTGTCTTGGCCGAGGGGGATTACGCGGCCGTTGCCAATGACCCGCGCGTGGTTGAGGCATATATGGGCGGTGCTGGGGGGCAATGACATGGGCATCGAATATCTGCGCATCACAAATTTGCATGCCTATTACGGCGAGTCCCATATCCTGCATGGCCTGGACATGAACGTCATGCAGGGGGAGTGCGTGACCTTGCTGGGCCGTAATGGCGCAGGCCGTACGACGGCGCTGCGCGCCATCATGGGCCTGACTGGAAAACGCACGGGTTCCATCACGATCAATGGTACTGAGGCCATTGATCTGGCGCCGCATCGCATCGCTCGCCTGGGCGTGGGGTACTGTCCGGAAGAGCGTGGCATCTATGCCAGTCTCAATTGCGAGGAAAACCTTCTGTTGCCGCCTCGGGTCGGCAGCGGCGGCATGAGCGTCGAGGCACTTTATGCGATGTTCCCAAACTTGCTGGAACGACGACACAGCCCTGCCGGAAAGTTGTCGGGGGGCGAGCAGCAGATGCTCGCCCTGGCGCGCATCCTGCGCACTGGCGCCCGGCTGCTTTTGCTCGACGAAATCTCGGAAGGCCTGGCGCCTGTGATTGTGGCGCAGCTGGGCCGGGTGATCCAGACGCTCAAGGAGCAGGGCTACACCATCTTGCTGGTCGAGCAGAACGCTGCGTTTGCGGCACCGCTGGCCGATCGCATGTACATCATCGAACACGGCCAGGCCGTGGCCGAGTTGACGCGCGAGGAACTGCCGCAACGGCAGGACCTGCTGCGCCGCTACCTGGGGGTATGAGCCATGATGGAAATCCTGGGCGTGCCATTGCCCGCACTGATGGGGCAATTGTTGCTGGGGCTGGTCAACGGGGCGTTCTATGCAATGTTGAGCCTGGGGCTGGCCGTGATTTTCGGTTTGCTGAATATCATTAATTTTTCGCACGGGGCGCTCTACATGATGGGCGCCATGTTTGCCTGGATGGGCTTGCACTACCTGGGCATCAATTATTGGTGGTCGTTGTTGCTGGCGCCTCTGGCAGTAGGCCTGTTCGGTATGGTGATAGAGCGCACGCTGCTGCGGCGGCTCTATAAGCTGGATCATATCTACGGTTTGCTGCTGACGTTCGGGCTTGCGCTCATCCTGGAGGGGCTGTTTCGGGATGCCTACGGCGTTTCCGGCCAGCCATATGCCATTCCGTCGCAATTGACCGGAGTCTTCAATCTGGGCTTCATGTTCCTGCCCAAGTACCGGCTCTGGGTGATTGTGGCGTCCTTGGCGGTGTGCCTGTTCACCTGGTTCATGATAGAACGCACGCGCCTGGGCGCCTATTTGCGCGCCGCTACTGAAAACCCGTCGCTTACCCAGTCGTTTGGGATCAATGTACCCATCATGGTGACGCTGACCTACGGCTTTGGTGTTGCGCTGGCCGGGCTGGCCGGGGTGCTGGCGGCACCGGTGCTGCAAGTCAGCCCGCTGATGGGCTCCAATCTCATCATTGTCGTATTTGCGGTAGTGGTGATTGGCGGCATGGGTTCCATCATGGGGGCGATTCTCTCAGGGCTGGGGCTGGGAGTGATTGAAGGCTTGACCAAGGTGTTCTATCCGGAGGCATCAGCGACTGTCGTATTCGTCATCATGGCCGTGGTGCTGGTCTTGCGTCCGGCGGGCCTGTTCGGCAAGGAGGCATCATGAAATTGAAGGCATCGCAGTTTCTTTATCCTGTCCTGCTGATCCTGGGCCTGTGCGCGCCGGCGCTGGTGTATCCCATCCTGATGATGAAGGTGTTGTGCTTCGCTCTGTTTGCTTGCGCATTCAATCTGATGCTGGGCTATACCGGATTACTGTCGTTCGGCCACGCAGCGTTTTTTGGTTCAGCCGCGTATGTGGCAGGGCATGCAATCAAGGTCTGGTCCTTCGGTCCGCTTGCGGGTGTGATAACAGGCACGCTGGTGGCTGCTGTGCTGGGATTGATCATCGGCTTGCTGGCGATTCGTCGGCAGGGGATATATTTTTCGATGATTACGCTGGCTTTGGCGCAAATGGTGTTTTTCCTTTTCCTGCAGGCGCCCTTTACGGGCGGGGAGGATGGCCTGCAAGGGGTGCCGCGCGGCACGATACTGGGCCTGGACCTCAATAACGATATCACCCTCTACTATGTGGTGCTGGCGATCTTCGTCCTGGCGTTCGGGTTGATTTTCCGGATCGTGCATTCGCCTTTCGGCGAAGTGCTCAAGGCAATCCGCGAGAATGAATCCCGTGCGATATCGCTGGGCTATGACGTGACCCGCTACAAACTTCTGGCATTTGTCCTGTCTGCCGGTTTTGCCGGGCTGGCCGGCGCAACCAAAGTGCTGGTGTTCAAGTTTGCCACGCTGACCGATGCGCACTGGCATATGTCGGGCGAAGTGGTGCTGATGACGCTGGTGGGTGGGATGGGAACGCTGCTGGGGCCGGTTGTGGGAGCCAGCACCATCGTGACGTTGCAGAACGTGCTGGCTGACAAGGTCGGTTCGCTGGTGACGGTCATCATGGGGGCGATCTTTGTGCTGTGCGTACTGGCATTCCGGCGCGGGATCGTCGGTGAACTCCAGGCATTGGCCAGGCGTGTGCTGCGCCAGCGCTGACGCGGTACGGGCCGGCCAGCGCGGCGGCCCGTACCATTTTGTCGTCACCTCACCGGCCCGCGCGGCGCAAATTGCCTGGAGACGGCATCGCTTGTGCAGGCGGTGCGTGGCGCATGCGCCGTCCCTGTTGCCACCAGACCAGCGCCAGCAGCAGCAAGGCAGGCAGGTAGACGACGAATGGCGAGGGGCGGTCGGGGTTGGGCACTTTCAGGCTGCGGACATCCCAGCCTTGTTCCCAGCTGGCCTTGCGCGCCGTACTGCCGAAGCGCACGTTCATGATTTGCACCGTATCGCCCATTTCCATGAACTGCAAGCCTGCCAGCGCCAGCCGCTGCATGCCCAGCGCCTTGTGCGCCGCCGCAGGGGCAGCCGCTGTTGCGGCGCTGTCCGGGGTGACGCCGCCTGTCGTTGCCAGGGCATCGTCCGGCAGCGCCGGCAGGCGCACGGCCACGGTCTTGGAGAGTTCGTCGCCTTCGATGTTGTAGCCCTGGATGATGGCGACCAGCCGGCCATTGTCAGGCAGTTCGGCCGCGACCTGATAGATGTCGGCGGCGGGCTGTTCGCGGTATTCCTCGTAGAGCTGGTTCATGAACCAGTCAGGCCGGAACAGCATGAAGGTAACCAGCAGCAGCACGATGACTTCCAGCGGATTGGCGCGTATGCGCATCCAGCGCATGGTGGCTGCGGCGAAGGTCATGGACGCCAGCGTGGCGCCGATGATGACCAGGCTGAGCTGCCACCAGCCTTCGACGTCAATGAGCAGCAGCATCGGGTTGAACACGAACATGAAGGGCAGCAAGGCCGTCCGCAGTGCGTAGGTCACACCCTGCAGGCCGGTTTTGATCGGGTCTTCGCCGGAAATGGCCGCGGCGGCGAAGGTGGCCAGGCCCACGGGCGGCGTGATGTCGGCCATGATGCCGTAATAGAACACGAACATGTGCACGGCGATCAGCGGGATGATCAACCCGCTTTGGGCGCCGAGTTCGACGATGACGGGTGCCATCAGCGTGGCCATCAGGATGTAATTGGCCGTGGTCGGCATGCCCAGCCCCAGGATCAGGCAGACTAGCGCGGTGAAGAACAGCATCGCCAGGACGTTGCCCATGGATACCATTTCCACGAAGGCTGTCATGCGCAGCCCCAGGCCGGTGAGCGTGATGCCGCCGACGATCAGGCCGGCGGTGCCGCAGGCAATGGCGATGCCTATCATGTTGCGTGCGCCATCCTGCAGGCCGAGGATGGCTTCGCAGGCGCCTTGACGCCATGCCGGGGCGGTAGCCTGCTGGCGGAACCAGGCCGTCAGCGGGCGCTGGGTCACCATTTGCAGCAGGATGGCCACGGCGGACCAGAACGCCGACAGGCCGGCGGAAAGCTCTTCTATGCTCAGGCACCAGACCAGCACGCCAATGGGAATCAGGAAGTGCAGTCCGGCCCGTACCGTGGGCCAGGTTTCGGGGCGTTGCGGGTTGGTGATACTGATGTCAGTGGGCAGGTCGGGGTGGCGGGCAGCCATGCGCAGCAGCCAGACGTTCAGGACCACCAGCAGCCCTATCAGTATCCACATGGCTGCCGCGCCGGCGACTGCCTGCACGCCTATGCCTATGTAATAGACCAGGCCCATGACCACCAGCGTGCCGGAAATGCCCATGCCCCAGCCGGTCAGCTTTTGCAGCGGGGTTTTCGGCTTGCCGGCCGACATCATGGGCTGGATGCCCAGTTTCAGCGCTTCCAGGTGCACGATATAGAACAGCGCAACATAGGAAATCGAGGCTGGCAGGATGGCGTGGCGGATGATATCGGTGTACGGAATGCCCACGTATTCGATCATCAGGAAGGCAGCCGCGCCCATGACTGGCGGCATGAGCTGGCCATTGACCGAGGAGGCGGTTTCGATGGCGCCTGCGCGTATGCCGCCATAGCCTGCTTTTTTCATGAGCGGAATCGTGAAAATGCCGCCAGTGACCACATTTGCTACCGAAGAGGCCGAAACCAGGCCGTTGACGGCAGAGGACACCACGGCCACCTTGGCCGGCCCGCCGCGCAGGTGGCCCAGCAAGGCAAAGGACACTTGCATCATGTAGTTGCCGGCACCGCTTTTGTCCAGTAACGAACCCAGCAGTACGAAAATGAAGATGTATGAAACCGATACCCCCAACGCGACGCCATACACGCCCTCGGTGGTCAGCCACATGTGCGAGGCCAGGCGTTCCAGTGAGGCGCCGCGGTGGGCCAGGACATCGGGCATGTAGGGGCCGGCCATGGCATAGATGACGAAAGCCAGCCCGAGCACGGCCATGGGAGCCCCCAGGGCGCGGCGCGTGACTTCCAGCAGCAGGACCAGCCCCAGTGCGGCAGAAACGATGTCGAATTGGGTGGGCTGCCCGGGGCGGCGCGACAGTTCGACATAGAAAAGATAGAGATAGGCGCCGCAGAATGCTGCAGCCAGCGCCAGTAGCCAGTCGTAGAGCGGCATGCGGTCGCGCGGCGAGCGTTTGCTGAAAGGATAGGCCAGGTAGCCCAGAAACATGGCGATGCCGAGATGCAGGGCGCGGGCTTCGGTATCGTTGAATATGCCTATGCCCAGGTCGAAGGGGAAGGGCGAGGCATACCAGAGCTGAAACAGCGACCAGAGCAGGGCGCCGATAGCGAGGACTGCGCCCGCCAGGCCGCCGGCGTTGCGGCCGCCGCGGTCGGCATCTGCGACCAGTTGCTCGAGATCGGTGGAGGGTGTCTGCGGGGTGTTGCTCATGGCATGCCTCCTGTGTTGCTGCGAACCGGTGCCGTCGGTCCGTTGGCAGGGGCGAGGCCGGGCCGGCCAAGCCCCTGCGGGGAAATGGCGCCGGTTGTGGCGCCGCTTCCGGGCATTACATCCAGCCGCGTTCCTTGTAATACTTCTCCGCGCCGGGATGCAGCGGTGCGGACAGGCCGTTCTTGATCATTTCCTCTGGTGTCAGGTGCGCCAGCGCCGGGTGCAGCTTCTTGAAGTCGTCGAAGTTGTCGAACACGGCCTTGGTAATGCGATAGACCGCTTCGTCCGGCACGTCCGAGGAGGTGACCAGCGTGGCAAGCACGCCATAGGTGTCGATGTCGTTGGGGTTGTTGGGATAGAGCCCGCCGGGAATGGTGACCTTGGCGAAGTAGTCATGGTCATTGACAAGTTTGTCCACGGCGGGGCCGGTCAGGGGCACCAGCTGCGCGCCGCAGGTAGTGGCCGGGTCCTGGATATTGGCGGAAGGGTGGCCGACGCCATAGATGAAACCGTCTATCTTGCCATCGCACAGGGCGGGGCCGTGCTCATCGGCACGCAGCTCGGAAGCCAGTGCGAAGTCCTTCAGCGTCCAGCCGCGTGCCGCCAGGTACTGTTCCAGCGATGCGCGCGTTCCTGATCCGGGATTGCCTACGTTGAAGCGCTTGCCCTTGAAATCGTCGAAGGATTTCACGTTGGCTTCTTTCCGGGCCATGACGGTGAAGGGTTCCGGGTGCAGGGAGAAAACCGAACGCAGCTTATCGTACTTGGCATCCTTGAATTGTTCTTCGCCATGGTAGGCGTTGTAGGCCACGTCGGATTGGGCCACGCCGAAATCCAGTTCCCCGGCTTTGATAGTGTTGATGTTGAACACGGACGCCCCGGTGGATTCCACCGAGCAACGCAGGCCATGATCCTTGCGGTCTTTGTTTACCAGGCGGCAAATGGCGCCGCCGGCGGCGTAATACACACCCGTGACGCCGCCTGTACCAATACTGACGAATTGCGTCTGGGCCTGTGCCGGGCTGGTAATCACGGCGCCGCCGAGCAGGAGGGCGGCAAGGATGCTGAGAGTCGGCCCTTGGCGGCGAAAGAGGGGGGAGAGTGGATTGCGCATGCGATTTCTCCTGGCTTTGATGAAAGGGGACAGAAATCCGTGCTGGCCGTGTGCCCAGGGGTGCGGGCGGGCGGCAGGAAGACCGGAGGCGGGTAGCGCACCGGGCGGGCTTGCAACCCATTGAAGCAAATTTGTTGCTTTGCAGATATTTGGGGCTAACCCGATATCGCGAACGTGCGCCATGCACCGCTTGCGGGCATGGCAACGGGCAAGTGGTGCAAACATCCCGGCAGCGTTTGCAGGGGGGATCGAGACTGGACATGGCTTTCCCCTGGCGGTGCGGGGGGCAGGCACCACGCAGAAGCGAGTCGGCGAGCCGCCTGCCCGCACCCTGGCCGCAGGGGCGACATACCGTCTAAAATCAAGCTTTTATGACGCATGCGAGGGTGTTTCCCCCGTTGCGCTGTCCGCCGTGCCCGGCTGCTGTTTTTCGTGTCCGGGCATTTCGTCCTGATGCATTCTGTTCATGTCACATCACATCACCGTCCTTCCCGCCAATCATGCCTTTTCCGCAGAAGGGGGGCAGAATCTGTTGGATGCCGCGCTCGCGGCGGGCATCGTGTTGCCCTACAGCTGCCGCAACGGCGCCTGTTCGAGCTGCAAGGGCAAGGTGGTCAGCGGCAGCTATGATGCGGGCGGTGCCGTCGCGCAGAGCCTGCCAGCCTCGGATATCGCCGCCGGCTATACGCTTTTCTGCCAGGTGACGCCGACCTCCGATATGGTCATCGAGTCCCACCAGGTGCGCCTGGCGACGGATATCGAGATCCGTCGGCTGCCGGTGCGCGTCATGGGTATGGAGCGGCCCGTGCCGGATGTCACCATTCTGACGCTGCAGTTGCCAGCGACGGAAAACTTCCGCTATTACGCCGGACAGTACGTGGATATCATCCTGAAGGATGGTACGCGCCGCAGCTATTCCATGGCGAGTGCGCCGGGCCAGGAGAAATTTCTGGAACTGCATCTGCGGCACGTGCCTGGCGGCCTGTTCACGGATCATGTGTTCGGCGTGGGCGATACCCAGATGCGCCTCAAGGAAATTCTGCGCATCGAAGGGCCGCAAGGGTCCTTTTTCCTGCGTGAAGAGGATGACGCGCCCATCGTGATGCTGTGCAGCGGTACTGGCTTCGCGCCGGTGCAGTCCATGGTGGAGCACATGCGCGTGCAGGGCTTGCACCGCAAGGTTCGGTTGTACTGGGGCGGACGCCGTCCGGGCGACCTGTATCACGACGCCAGGGCGCGGGCCTGGGCGGAGCAATTGCCTGATCTCACTTATATTCCGGTGGTATCGGACGCGTTGCCCGAAGACAATTGGCAAGGCCGTCGCGGTTGGGTGCATGAGGCTGTGCTGGAAGATTTGCCGGATCTGTCGGCCTGGCAGGTGTATGCCTGTGGCGCGCCCGCCATGGTCGAAGCCGCGCGGCGGGATTTCCATGCTCGCGCCGGTCTGTCCGAGGCGCAGTTTTTTTCGGACGCCTTCACCAATGCGGCGGATCTTGCCGCTTTGCGGGTGTAAATCGGGAATGCTGCCGTGCAGCGACGTTATCATCGCGCGGTTTTGTCGCTTTTTTATGGCTGCGGGATGGCAGCCGGAGCGTTACACTCAGTGATTATCGTCTGAAGTCACGGACGGTCTGTATCATCGCGCCAGCGGGCCATGTCGGCCATGCTGGCGCAGCAAGGGTTTGCATCCTGTAAGACGGGGGAACAGCATGAGAGTTGTGGTGTTGGGCAGCGGGGTGGTAGGCACTTCCAGCGCATGGTGGCTGCGTCAGGCAGGCCATGAGGTTGAAGTGCTCGATCGCAGTACGGGGCCTGCACAGGAAACCAGTTTCGCCAATGGCTGCCAGATTTCGGTTTCCTATGCTGAGCCTTGGGCCAACCCGCATGCGCCGCTGAAACTGCTCAAATGGTTGTTCAAGGATGACGCGCCGCTGCTGTTCCGTCCTCAGCTGGACTGGCACCAGTGGTTGTGGGGCGCGGCCTTCCTGCGGGAATGCCTGCCCTCGCGGTTGCCGCGCAACATCCGCGCCATGGTGCGGATGGCGGAATACAGCCGCAGCACCCTGCGGGAGCTGCGGCGCGACTTGTCCATTGAATACGACCACCTCGAACGCGGCATCCTCAATTTCTACCGCAGCCAGGAAGAGTTCGACGATTCCCAGGAAGCCGCGGGCATGATGCGCGACTTCGGCGTGGAACGCCGGGTGGTGTCTGCCGATGAAGTCGTGCAGATCGAGCCGGCGCTGGCCAACAGCCGCCACCTGATCGTCGGCGGGGACTACACCCCCGAGGATGAAAGCGGCGACGTCCACAAGTTCACTGCGGCCCTGGCGCAGCGCGCCGAAGCTGCTGGCGTCAATTTCCGTTTCTCCACCCGGATCACCCGGCTGCTGTGCGAGCAGGGCAAGGTGACGGGCGTGGAGGTTATCGCACCCGATGGCCACTATGAAATCGTGCGCGCCGATGCCTTTGTCGTGGCGCTGGGCAGCTATTCGCCCGAACTGTTGCGTCCGGTCGGCGTGCGCTGCATGGTTTATCCCGCCAAGGGCTATTCCGCGACCTTCCCGGTGATCGACCCGGCACAGGCGCCGACCGCCAGTTTGACCGATAGCGGCCACAAGATCGTATTCAGCCGGCTGGGTGACAAACTGCGCATGGCCGGCACTGCGGAACTTTCTGGGTATTCGCGTTCTCTAAATAACAAGCGCTGCGACGCCATGACGCGGGTAGCGCGAGAACTATTCCCCAATGCGCTGGATTTCGAAAACGTCACCTACTGGACCGGCCTGCGTCCCGCAACGCCCTCCAATGTGCCACTCATCGGCCGTTCACGCATTGCCAATCTCTATCTCAACACCGGGCACGGCACGCTGGGCTGGACCATGGGTGCCGGTTCGGGCCGGGCGTTGGCGGATATCGTTTCCGGCCGCCGTCCCGAGCCTGAGTTCCCCTTTCTAGGCGTTTAAAGTCAGAGTCATCTATGAGTATCAAACAAGAGTTTTCTGGCCGTTTGCAGCAAGCGATGCGCCGTTTGCCCCAGGCGCTGGTGCTGGCGCTGGGTGTGTCCGGCGCTGCCGTGGCATGGGCTGCGCCGCAGGAAGTACAGGTCTGGCATACGCTGACAGGCCGCAACCAGGCTGAATTCGACAAGCTGGCTGCAGATTTCAACAAGAAGAACGCCGATGTACGCGTCGTGCTGCGCGGCTTTGGCAGTGAAGATGAACTGGCGCGGGAAACCGCCATGGCAGTGGCCGGCAAGTATGCGCCGCAGCTGGTGCAGATCAGCGACCAGCATTCGCCGGAAGTCATTGCCGAACATGCGGCCATCTTGCCCATGCACCAGTTGCTGGCGTCGCATCCCATCCGCGATCAGGCCTGGTTCCTGCCCCAGGCCAGCAGCTTCGTGCGCGATGGCCGCGGACGCCTGCTGGCCTTTCCCTACATGGCGGAAGTGCCGGTCATGTTCTATAACCTCGATGCCTATCGCAAGTCTGGCCTGAACCCGGCCCAGCCGGCCCGGACCTGGCCCGAGCTGCAGAATGAACTGGCCCAGATCTACGAACGCACCGATCTGCAGTGTGCTTACGCGACCGGCGACCCCCTGACGGTGCACCTGGAAAACCTGGCGCCCATCAATGGCAAGCTGTATGCCACGGCGGACAACGGACTGGGCCGGGGCAAGCCCACGCTGAATTTCGACGTGCTCTACATGCGTCATATCTCGTTGATGGCCAGCTGGAAGCGCGGCCACCTGATGACCGAGTTCCCCACCGATACCGAAGCCAACCTGGCATTTGCGCGCGGCCGCTGTGGCGTGCTGACCACCGGTTCGGGCGCGTTGGGCGAGCTGCTGGCATCCAATACGCTGTCGTTCGGCGTGGCTCCGCTGCCGTATTACGCGCAGGTCACCAGCCAGCCCGGCAAGCCATTCATCAGCGGCAGCGCCCTGTGGGCGTTGAAGGGCCATGACCGTGGTTCCGACGCGGCAACGGCGTCGTTCCTGGCCTATCTGGCGACGCCTGTGGTGGCGGCCGAATGGCATCAGAAAACTGGCTATCTGCCTTTGACGCAAGCGGCATTCCTGGCGGCCGACGTGTCGTTCTATGACCGCATCCCTGGCACCCAGCAACTGATCGCATCGCTTGAAAGCGCGCCCACCGTGGCCAGCCGTGGTTTCCGCCTGCCGAACTACCCGCAGGTGGCTGTGGTGCTCAACGATGCGCTGACAGCAGCCTTGTCGGGCCAGCGTCCGGCGATGGAGGCCCTGCAGAATGCCATGCGCCAGGGCAATGCCTTGATGAAGTAAATGTGGCCGGGGTACGCCCCGGTGCAATGGCCGACGGATACTGGCCGATAGAAAACGGGAGGAGCGGCTCAGGCCGGCTTCCCGTTTTTTGTCGTCGGGCCGCTGCGTATCGGCTTGAACAGGCAGCAGGACTGCACCGGGCATGTTTTGCGCATGCGCAACTGCTTGCGCAAGGATTGGGACAGGCGGGAGAAGCCAGGCATGGATTCATTGACACAGGCAGTACTGGGCGGTGCCCTGCAGGGCAGCCTGCTGGGACGATGGCAAGGGCGGCGAGCCCTGGCGTATGGCGCGGCGCTGGCAACGCTGCCGGACCTGGATGTGCTGATACGGTATGCCGACCCGGTGTCGATGATGACCTATCATCGAGGCTTTTCGCATTCCCTGTTTGTCCTGACCGGGCTGGCTGCCGTACTGACGGGCCTGATACGCTGGCGTTGGCCGCAGGCGGCCTATGGCTGGCGGCGCCTGTTTCTGACCTTGTGGCTTGTGCTGGTCACGCATCCGCTGCTGGATGCGTTCACGGTGTATGGCACTCAGCTATTCTGGCCCTTGCAGTCAGTACCGGCGAGCTGGGCGGGGGTGTTCATCATTGATCCCGTCTATACCCTGCCTTTGCTGGGAGCGGTGCTGTATGGCGTCTGGCGTGGCTGCACCGTCAGGGCGCGGCGCCTGATGGCGGCCGCCCTGGCTTTCAGCATCCTGTACCTGGGCTTCGGGTGCATCAGCCGAATGGTGGCCGAACACCGGGTTTCGGCGGAGTTGCAGGCGCGTGGGGTGGCGGTCACCGAATTGCGTGGCGTGCCCATGCCGTTCAATACCCTGCTCTGGAGGGTATTGGCGCGAACTCCGGATGGGGGCTACTACGAGGCTGTCAGCGGCCTGTTCGACCAGGCGCCGCCCGAGTTGCTGCGCCAGCCTTTGAACCAGGAATTGGCTCTGGCCCTGGCGGTCGACCCCTTGCACCAGCGGCTGCGCTGGTTCACGGACGGCTGGTTGCGCTATGACCAGCGCGGGAATGCACTGGTGGTGACGGACCTGCGCATGGGGGTACCGGGCAGCTACACTTTCCGCTTCAAAATGGCCGAACAGGATGCACAGGGGCAGTGGCAGCATGTCGTGCCCAGTGCCTGGGAGAGCCAGGACACGGCAGGCAGCGCCGAGTTGGGCTTGTTGTTCAGGCGTATCTGGCGGCAGGATCCTCCGCTGCCGCTGCAACACTGGATGGAGCGTTTCCTGTAAGAGCGGTTTCCTGTAAGGGCGGAGCGATTGCCGACTCACTAGCCACAAGGGGGGCGGTACGGCAACTGCCGCCCCGGCAGGGTGCTGCTGGCATGGCGGCGAGTCGGGCACAGGGTTGGGCGCGGGGCCGTGACGGGTGGCTGGGGTCGCCATGGCCCGGCACCCGTCCGCCACGGGGTATCGGGCTTAGCGCTTGGCGGGTGTAGCGGTGTGAACCGGGCGGCCCTGGAATATGGTCAGCAAGACTTCGGTATCGCTGATGTCGGCCGTCGGGACAGTGAAGAGATCGCGGTCCAGCACGATGATGTCGGCCGACTTGCCGACTTCCAGCGTACCCGTCTGCTCTTCGCGCCCGATGGCCTTGGCGCCTGCCTGGGTAAAGATGCGCAGGGCCTCTTCCAGCTTGATGGCCTGTTCCGGGTTCAGTGTCTGTCCGGCACGCTGGCCATGAGGATCAGCACGGGTCAGCAGCGCTTCAATGGCTGGCCAGGGATTATTGTCCTTGACGCCCGAGGGCCAGTCCGAACCGGCGATGATGGTGGCATGCTGGTCCAGCAGCGTGCGGGCCGGGAACGTCTGGTCGGCACGGTCGCCGACGCTCTTGCGGATGGCGTCTATCAGCGGCGAGGGATACCAGATATAGGGAGAAAAGTCGGCGGCGGCGTTCAAGGAGCCAAAACGCGGAAGATCTTGCGCGCTGATGAATTCCGCGTGAGCCAGCTCATGCATGGTGCCAGGCTTGCCATTGGCCTGGCGCGCTGCCTCGATGGCATCCAGCGCGAGCCGGATGGCGCGGTTACCGGCGGTGTGCATTTTCAGGCCATAACCCGCTTTGTCGAACTCGAGGACGACTCGCTTGAGCTCATCTTCCGGCACCACCAGCATACCCAGAGCGTGCGGGTCGTGGGCATCAGCGTCGGCATATGGGTTCAGCATGGCAGCGGTATGGCCGCTGGTGGGCACGCCGTCGACGTAGATTTTCAGGTAATTGGTTTTCAGCCTGGGAGTGGCATAGGTCTGGCTGATGCGGATGATTTCCGCTGGATCAAAAAGATGCTTGTGCGCCTGGCCCGAGATGCGGATGGCCGTGGCGACGTTGGCATTCAAGCCCTTCTGGGTGTCCAGCGCATGATAGGCCTTGACCACGGCTTCGCTGGCATCGGCGTCCTTGATGCCGGTAATGCCATAGCGGTTCGATTGCTGGATGGCATAGTCGGCGGCGGCCGGGTATTGCTTTTCGCTCCAGTCCGGCACGAAGGCGCGCAGGTAGTTGTTTCCTTCGTAAAGTACGCCATTGGGCGTCTTGCCGTCTGCTTCGCGCCCGATGCTCATGCCGGAGGGGGGCTGGAAGTTCGCGTCGATCTTGAGCAGCGCCAGCGCCTTGGAATTGACCCAGGCATTATGGCCGGTGTCATCGGTGAGCGTGATGGCCTTGTCGCCGGAGACGGCATCCAGCCACAGGCGTGGCGACTCGATGTTGTGAGTCTTGAAAAAATTGCTATCCCACTGGCCGCCACGTATCCAGGCAGTATCGTCGCGTGCCACGCAGGCCTGGATGATGTCAGCCAGTGCCTCCGGCGTTACCGTGAAGGGGAAGTTGCATTGAAAAAGCTGCTTGAGCCCGCCCCAGACCGGATGCGAGTGGGCCTCGACGATGCCGGGCATGGCCATTTTCCCCTGCAGGTCCACGACCTCGGTCTGCGCGCTGCGCAAGACCAGCAAGTCGGCGTCCTGGCCCAGGGCCAGGATTTTGCCATCCTTGATGGCAATCGCTTCCACCCAGGGCTGCTGGGGGTTTTCGGTATAAATGCGGCCATTGTGGAGCAGCATGTCGGCATTGTTGCCTGACGCGGCGAGCGTCGGCGTCGATAATACGCTTAGGCCGGCGGCCAGCGCCAATGCCAGTGCGGGACGATGAAAGATTATGCGAATGGGCTCCAGGGAAGGGAAACGCAGGCATGGCGGATGCTCGGGAAAACGGCTCCCGGCCTCTACTCAGGCGGGGAAGAAGTGGTTATGACCGTTATCCTAATGGGGCCAGTCCTGCACAGGCATCGGGAATAATCACAATATCCAAATGGAGATATCTGTTTATGTAATTAATAAGTTAATGAATAGGAATGACTTTTCCCTGATCCAGGCAGATATGAAAAAAGCCATGCCCAGGTAGGACATGGCTTTCTTGAGGCCGCCCCTGCGAAGGGGGGGCTTGTGCGAGGTAGCCGGTGCGGGCACCGGCCTTGCATTACACGCTGACGCTGTCTGCAACGTCCTTGTAGTCTGCGATCTGGTCGAAGTTCAGGTATTTGTAGATCTTGTCGCCATTTTCATTGATGACGCCAATATCGGCCATGTACTCTTCCTTCGTCGGGATGCGGCCCAGGCGCGAGCAGATGGCGGCCAGTTCGGCAGAACCCAGGTACACGAAGGTGTTCTTGCCCAGGCGGTTCGGGAAGTTACGCGTGCTGGTGGACATCACCGTTGCGCCTTCACGGACTTGAGCCTGGTTACCCATGCACAGCGAGCAGCCGGGCATTTCAGTGCGCGCACCCGCCGTGCCGAATACGCCGTAGTGGCCTTCTTCGGTCAGCTGGGCGGCATCCATCTTGGTGGGCGGGGCCACCCACAGCTTGACCGGGATATCACGCTTGCCTTCCAGCAGCTTGGAGGCTGCACGGAAGTGGCCGATGTTGGTCATGCAGCTGCCGATGAACACTTCGTCGATGGTTGCGCCAGCAACGTCGGACAGCGTCTTGACGTCGTCCGGGTCGTTCGGGCAGGCCACGATGGGTTCGTGGACATCGGCCAGGTCGATGTCGATGACGGCAGCGTATTCGGCGTCTGCATCGGGCTCCAGCAGCTTGGGGTCGGCCAGCCAGGCTTCCATGGCCTTGATGCGGCGCGCCAGGCTGCGCTCGTCCTTGTAGCCATTGGCGATCATCCACTTCAGCATCACGATGTTGCTGTTGATGTATTCGATGATCGGTTCCTTGTTCAGGCGCACGGTGCAGCCTGCGGCGGAACGTTCGGCCGATGCGTCGGACAGTTCGAATGCCTGTTCGACCTTCAGGTCGGGCAGGCCCTCGATTTCCAGGATGCGGCCGGAGAAGATGTTCTTCTTGCCTTGTTTGGCAACCGTCAGCAGGCCTTGCTTGATGGCGTACAGCGGAATGGCATTGACCAGGTCGCGCAGCGTGACGCCGGGTTGCATCTTGCCCTTGAAACGGACCAGGACCGATTCCGGCATGTCCAGCGGCATGACGCCCGTGGCGGCGGCGAAGGCCACCAGGCCCGAACCGGCCGGGAAGCTGATGCCGATCGGGAAGCGGGTGTGCGAGTCACCGCCGGTACCAACGGTATCCGGCAGCAGCATGCGGTTCAGCCAGGAGTGGATCACGCCGTCGCCGGGGCGCAGCGAGATGCCACCACGGGTGCTGATGAACTCAGGCAGCGTGTGGTGCGTCTTGACGTCCACGGGCTTGGGGTAGGCGGCGGTGTGGCAGAAGGACTGCATCACCAGGTCGGCCGAGAAGCCCAGGCAGGCCAGGTCTTTCAGCTCGTCGCGGGTCATGGGGCCGGTGGTATCCTGGCTGCCCACGGAGGTCATCTTGGGTTCGCAGTAGGTACCCGGACGCACGCCCTGGCCTTCCGCCAGGCCGCAGGCGCGGCCGACCATCTTCTGGGCCAGCGAGAAGCCCTTGCCGCTGTCGACGGGGTTCTGCGGCAGGCGGAACAGCGTGGAGGGCGGCAGGCCCAGCACTTCGCGGGCCTTGGCGGTCAGGCCGCGGCCGATGATCAGCGGAATGCGGCCACCGGCGCGCACTTCGTCGAACAGCACATCCGACTTGACCTTGAATTCGGCGATGACTTCGCCGTTCTTCAGGGCCTTGCCTTCATAGGGACGCAGTTCAACGACGTCGCCCATTTCCATTTGCGATACGTCGAGTTCGATAGGCAGAGCGCCGGCATCTTCCATGGTGTTGTAGAAGATGGGGGCGATCTTGCCGCCCAGACAGACGCCACCGAAGCGCTTGTTGGGAACGAAGGGAATGTCTTCGCCAGTGAACCACAGCACCGAGTTGGTGGCGGACTTGCGCGAGGAACCGGTGCCGACCACGTCGCCGACGTAGGCGATGAGGTGACCCTTTTCTTGCAGGGATTCGAGGAACTTGACGGGGCCGACCTTGCCGGGCTCATCGGGTTCGATGCCGGGGCGCGGGTTCTTGAGCATGGCCAGCGCGTGCAGCGGGATGTCCGGGCGGCTCCAGGCGTCAGGGGCGGGCGACAGATCATCCGTATTGGTTTCGCCGGTCACCTTGAAAACGGTGATGGTCATGCTTTCCGGCACTTCCGGACGGCTGGTGAACCATTCGCCATCGGCCCAGCTTTGCAGCACGGCCTGGGCGTTGGCATTGCCCTTCTCGGCCTTTTCCTGGACATCATGGAAGGCGTCGAACATCAGCAGCGTTTTCTTCAGGCCTTCGGCTGCCAGGGTGCCGACTTCGGCGTCGTCCAGCAATTCGATCAGGGCGCTGATGTTGTAACCGCCGAGCATGGTGCCCAGCAGGCGGACCGCGTGGGCGCGGTCGATCAGCGGACACGATTCGCTGCCATGGGCCACGGCGGCCAGATAGGAGGCCTTGACCTTGGCGGCGTCATCCACGCCGGCCGGCACGCGATGCGTGATCAGGTCGAGCAGGAATTCTTCTTCGCCGGCGGGCGGATTCTTCAGCAATTCGATGACGCCGGCGGTTTGCTGGGCAGACAGCGGCAGCGGCGGGATGCCCAGGGCAGCGCGCTCGGCGACGTGTTGGCGGTAGGCTTCTAGCATGGTTTCAGACCTGCAAAAAAGGGACTCGGTTTAACCCCTTTATTGTAGGGCTATTCCATGGCAGGTGCAACAGTCTTATATAAGACATAAGACTGGTTCGCATTTGCGCAGCAGCCTGCAGGGCGCAGCCGGATGCGCCAGGGTTGGGGGGGGGGCAGGGATTTGCATATAGGGAATGAGTATTTCCTGTGCGTCGGCGCTGACGGTAAAAGATTCCGTAGCCTGCGCATGGTGCGGGCCGGAATTCAATCAAGAGGTGTTTCATGTCCGGATTTCGCCGTTGGGTGTTGCCGCTGGTCGTGCTGGCCGGGTTTTCTGTCGTGGCGGGTGCCGCTTCGGCGCAGCAGAAGGAAGTCGTTATTGGCTATCAGGACATGATCGTGCCCTGGCGCTACGCCCAGGAAACCGGCGAACTGGAAGCCCGTACCGGCTATAAGGTGACCTATCGCAAGATTGGCAGTGGTGCCGAAGTGGTGCGGGCGCTGGCTTCTGGTGCCATCGACATCGGCGAGGCCGGTTCGGCACCTTTTGCGGCGGCACTGTCGCAGGGCGTGCCGCTCAAGATCTTCTGGGTGCTGACCAATATCAACGATGCCGAGGCGCTGGTGGCGCGCGAGGGCAGCGGTGTGCATTCCGTGGCAGATTTGCGCGGGCACACCATTGCCTTGCCGCATGCTTCCACCACGCACTTCCATACGCTGGTGGCGCTGGAGCAGGCCGGGGTGGTTGCCCGCGATGTACGCATCCTGAATCTGCGTCCGCCGGAAATTCAGGCTGCCTGGACACGCGGCGATATCGACGCGACTTTCATCTGGGACCCGGTGCTGCAGTCGGTCAAGCAGAATGGCAGTGTGCTGCTGACTTCCGGGCAATTGGCCGCCAGCACCGGCAAGGCGACGTTTGACGCCCTGGCGGTACGCGATGGTTTCGCCAGCAAGCATGATGCATTCCTGGCGCAATTCGTGCAGGTGCTGGCCGGGGCCGATGCCGACTACCGTGAGCATCGGGCGCAATGGACGCAGGATTCCGCGCCGGTAAGGGCCGTGGCGAAGTGGAGTGGCGCGACACCAGCAAGCGTTCCCGCCAGTCTCGCCTTGTATGCCTTCGTGCCTCCAGCGGAGCAAGCCACTGCGCAATGGCTGGGCGGCGGCAAGGATGGCGTGGTGGCCCGTTCGCTGGCCGCCACGGCTGCGTTCCTGAAAGAGCAGGGCACCATCGGTGCAGTCCTGCCGGATTACTCGACCGCTGTCGAACCGCGTTGGGTGGAGCAGGCCGCTACTGCGGCGCCTGCGCCTGTCGCAGCGGCACAGGCCCGGCCATGACGGGCACGGCAAGCCGCAGCCTGTTGCGCTGGTTGCGCAGGCCGGTGACGCCCGTGTCTGCGGCCAGCCTGCTGGCCGGGGCGCAGGTGGGGTCGCCTGACGGCAGCCCGGCGCCAGCGCCAGGTGCGGTAGCCGCCCAGGCGGCCACCCCGGTCGCTGCGCATGCGACCGGGGTGCTTGCTGCTGCCAGCAACGCGGCGCCGTCCTCGGTCGGGCGTGGCGGCGGCAGCCTGTCCTTGCGGCAGGTATCGGTGCGCTATGCCGGCCATGGCAATGATGGCAAAAGCCTGGCCTTGCACCAGCTGGATCTCGATATTGCGCCGGGGGAGTTCGTCGTGGCGCTGGGCGCATCCGGTTGCGGCAAGACTTCCCTGTTGAATGTGATTGCAGGCTTTACCGGCGTGTCGGCGGGACAGGTCCTGCATGATGGCCGTCCGGTGCGGGGGCCCGACGCCTCGCGTGGCGTGGTATTCCAGAAGCATGCGCTGTTGCCTTGGCTTTCTGCGCTGGAGAATGTCATGCTAGGGCCGCGCCTGCGAGGTGTCTCGCGCGCGGTGAGTCGGGCGCAGGCAATGGAGTACCTGGCGCGGGTCGGGTTGGCCGGCCAGGAAGCGGCCAGGGTATGGCAGTTGTCCGGGGGCATGCAGCAGCGAGTGGGTATTGCGCGGGCGCTGGCCAGTGATCCGGATGTGCTGCTGCTGGATGAACCCATGGGTGCACTGGACGCTTTTACCCGGGAATCCATCCAGGCGCTGCTACTGGACCTCTGGTCACGTACGGGCAAGACAATTCTGCTGATTACCCATGACGTCGAGGAAGCGCTGTTTCTGGCTAGCCGGCTGATTGTCATGGCGCCGTCGCCCGGCCGGGTGGTGGGGGAGCGGCAGTTGTTCTTCGGACGACGCTATCTGGCTGGGGATGCGCCGCGGGCGGTCAAGTCGGCAGCGGGTTTCATCGCCGAGCGCGAGCGTCTGCTGGCGTGGATTGCCGAGCTGGGGGCAGGTGAGGCCGGTGCGGCTGTGCCACTGGCGGAGGAAGGACTGGCGCATGGCCGCGGAGCGGCAAGCGGTGTCAATGGCGCGGGCAGGCGGGGCTTCGTGGACGTGGCGGCAGCGCCTGTGCAGCAGGATGCGTTGGCCGGCTATGTGCTGGAAGAGTGCAGCAGTGAGGCGGCCGGTCTACGGCCGATGCGCGCATGACGGGGCCGCAGCAAACGGTGGGCAGGCCTGAGCAGTCAGGCCTGCCGGTGGTTGCTCAGTACCGTGTGCCGGGTGATGGCAACAGCCGCTGGATCAGCCTGGTTTGTGTCGTGGCCTTGCTGTCATTGTGGTGGCTGGCGACGCATCAGGGCTGGCTGCCGCCCTTGTTTCTGCCGGCGCCGGAAGCGGTGTGGACGGCGCTCGGGAATGCCTGGTTCGGCGACATCCAGGGCGGCGAGCCCCTGCTTGAACACCTGAAGTGGAGTGTGATCCGCGTGTTCGGCGCTTTCGCGCTAGCAGTGGTCACGGCCGTGCCCGTAGGTATTGCAATGGGTGTCAGCCGCATTGCACGCGGTATCTTCGATCCGCCCATCGAGTTCTATCGGCCTTTGCCGCCGTTGGCCTATTTGCCGCTGATAGTCATCTGGTTTGGCATCGACGAAATGGCCAAGCTTGTGCTGATCTGGCTGGCCTGCTTTGCCCCGATCGCGCTGGCGGCCAGAGCGGGGGTGCGCAGCGCCAGCGTGGAGCAGATCAATGCCGTGCTGTCATTGGGAGCGAGCCGCTGGCAACTGATATGGCATGTGATCCTGCCGGCAGCGTTGCCCGATATCCTGGTGGGCCTGCGCATTGCTGTCGGATTCGGCTGGACGACACTGGTGGCGGCGGAAATGGTTGCTGCCAGCGTAGGCCTGGGGCAAATGGTCCTGAATGCATCCAGCTTCTTGCGTACCGATATCGTGGTGATGGGTATTCTGGTGATTGCGTTGGTGGCCTGGGCCGTCGATTTGCTGATGCGCGGCCTCGAGCGAGTGCTGGTGCCTTGGCGCGGCAAGGCGTGATTCCGGCCGGGCGGGCTGCGGGAAGGGGAAGGCTGTTGCCCTAGAAAAAATGCCCTGCACCATCAATGGTGCAGGGCATTTTGCATGACGGCCCCGCTGGCAGTGTAGCGGGGCGGGCCAGGATTTACAGCAGGTCCTTGACGCCGTCGCGCTCTTCGAGCAGCTCTTTCAGCGTGAAGTCCAGGCGTTCGCGCGAGAATGCGTCGATTTCCAGGCCTTCGACGCGTTTGTACTCGCCGTTTTCGGTGGTCACCGGCACGCCGTAGATGATGCCTTCCGGAATGCCATAGGAACCGTCAGAGGGCACGCCCATCGTGACCCACTTGCCGTTGCTGCCCAGCACCCAGTCACGGATGTGGTCGATGGCGGCGTTGGCGGCCGAGGCAGCCGACGACAGGCCGCGGGCCTGGATGATGGCGGCGCCGCGCTTGCCCACGGTGGGGATGAAGTCGTCGCGGTTCCAGGCATCATCGTTGATGAGGTCTTTCAGGCTCTTGCCGTTGACGGTCGCGAAGCGGAAGTCGGGGTACATCGTGGGCGAGTGGTTGCCCCACACGACCAGGTTCTCGATGTCGGCGACGGCCACGTTGGCCTTGGCCGCCAGTTGCGTCAGGGCACGGTTGTGGTCCAGGCGCAGCATGGCGGTGAAGTTCTTCGCGGGCAGGTCCGGCGCGGATTGCTGGGCGATGTAGGCATTGGTGTTGGCAGGGTTGCCGACGACCAGGACTTTGACGTCGCGGCTGGCCACGTCGTTCAGCGCCTTGCCTTGTTCCGTGAAAATCTTGGCGTTAACGTTCAGCAGGTCCTTGCGTTCCATGCCGGGGCCGCGGGGGCGGGCGCCCACGAGCAGAGCGATGTCGGCATCCTTGAAGGCTTCGCGAGGATCGCTGTGCGCGGTGATGGCTTGCACCAGCGGGAACGCGCAGTCGTCCAGTTCCATGATGACGCCCTTGAGCGCCTGTTGGGCCTTTTCGTCAGGGATTTCCAGCAGTTGCAGGATGACAGGCTGGTCTTTACCCAGCATTTCACCCGAAGCAATGCGGAACAGCAGCGCGTAGCCGATCTGGCCGGCGGCGCCGGTGACGGCAACACGTTTTGCAGGCTTGGACATTCTTCAATCTCCGTAGGTCTTGGTAATGGCGCCGGACGAGATGTCCGGCGGTTTGCATGATGTTCGGGCGCGACGATCGCCTGCAGCAGGCAAGCGGGCAGCAGGCACCATGATGGTGCGCACATCATGCCGCAGCGCCGCAAATATTAAACCTTCAATGGCGATGTTGCTATGAGACCGACACTGATTTTCATCAATTCCAGATGGAATTCCATTTCAACGATGAATTAATTCTCATTGACTGGATTCTGTTGTATTTCCATCTATTGAATTTTCAGATTCGTGAAAGGTTCATTAAAAATCTTAGAGCAAAAATCCAACGAGCGTCAAACGATCTTATATCTTATATAAGACAAAAGAGTGCTGGATTTATGCACGATTCGTATGCGACAATTGGCCCCGTTTCCGATTCTTTCCTACCGGCAGGTTCCGGCAAGCGGCCAGTCCGCAGCCGGGCCCATGGTTTCGTGCTTTATGTCTGAAATACCTGGCGAATCTTCTTCAGCGCGACCGCGGACGGCGACGCGCCAGGTGGTGCGTGCGGCAGGCGCCGGCGGCGCGGCATTCAGTCCGCTGTACCGGCAGATCAAGGCATTGATCGTCGACAGCCTGGAGCGCGGCGAATGGAAGCCCGGTGAATCCATTCCCAGTGAAATGGAACTGGCGGCGCGTTTCCACGTGAGCCAGGGCACCGTGCGCAAGGCAATCGACGAACTTGCCGCCGAACATTTGCTGATGCGGCGGCAGGGCAAGGGCACGTTCGTCGCCACCCACAGCGAGCCGCGCACCCGCTATCGTTTCCTGCGCCTGGCCAGTGACGACATCACGGATAGCGGTGGCGCCCAGAGCCGTTTCATCGACTGCCGGCGGGCGCGTGCCAGCGCCGATATTGCCAAGGTACTGGCGCTGCGTACCGGTGATCCTGTCATTACGATCCGGCGCGTGCTGTCCTTCGATGGCGAACCTACCGTGATTGACGACATCTGCCTGCCTGGCGGTCCGTTCCGCCGCCTGACGGCGGAGCTGCTGGCCGGCTACCGCGGCCCGCTCTATGCCTTGTTTGAATCGGAATTCGGCATCAGCATGGTGCGTGCCGACGAGAAACTAAAAGCGGTGGCTGCCACCGAAGAAGATGCGACTTTGCTGAGTGTGCAGGCGGGGTCCCCATTGCTGCAGGTGGAGCGGGTTTCCTATACGTATGGCGATCGTCCCATGGAATACAGAAGGGGTTTATACATCACGGAGCGTTACTACTATCGCAACAGTTTGAAGTGAATCCGGTGTAACATACTGCTGCCCGCGTTTTGTGATGATTTGAAACCCCAACTGACATAAGCGAAAATAGCGCGTTTGCCTAATTTTTTTAGAAACGAGGCTGTCCATGAGTGATTCCATAACCAAGCCGCGTCCCACTTACAAAAACGTAGGTGTGCCGCAACTCCTTGTCTATCTTCGGCATATGCCGGCGCCGGGCAAGTTATCCATCCTGCATCGCGCCAGCGGCGTGATTCTTTTCCTCTGTCTTCCGTTGGTGATCCTGCCTCTGTTCGCCAAGAGTGTCGGTTCCGAGGCAAGCTACGCGTCCATCGCGGAAATCGCCGGCAATCCGCTGGTGAAACTCGTGCTGTTGGCCATTATCTGGGGCTACCTGCACCATTTCTGTGCTGGCATCCGCTTCCTGCTGCTCGACCTGCACATCGGTGTCGAGAAGGTTGCGGCCCGCAAGAGCGCGACCACTTCGCTGGTCATCAGCCTGATCCTGACCGTCATCCTCGGCCTGAAACTTTTCGGAGCATGGTAATGGGAGCCCCTGATAACATCGGCCCGCGTCGCCTGGTCGTCGGCGCACACTATGGCGTGAAGGATTTCATCGCACAGCGCCTGACCGCAATCATTCTCGCCACCTATACGCTGGTGTTGCTGATCGGCATCCTCGTGATGCCCGAATTCAACTACGCCAACTGGAAGGCATTGTTCACGTTCCATGTCTTCGCCCTGCCTGTGGGCCAGATCCTGGCCACTCTCGCATTCATTTCGCTGGCCTGGCACGCCTGGATCGGCGTTCGCGATATCTGGATGGACTACGTGCGCGCCGTCAGCGTGCGTCTGTTGCTGCACACCCTGACGATTCTGTGGCTGGTTGGTTCGGTCGCTTATTTCGCACAAATCCTTTGGAGCCTGTAAGCCGTGGTCGCTGTCAAAAAATCTCTTCCGCGCCGCCAGTTTGACGTTGTCGTCGTGGGTGCCGGCGGCGCCGGCATGCGTTGTTCCCTGCAACTTGCACAGGCGGGCCTGTCCGTGGCCGTGCTGTCCAAGGTTTTTCCAACCCGCTCGCATACCGTTGCTGCCCAAGGCGGCGTCAGCGCTTCGCTGGGCAATATGAGCGAAGACAACTGGTACTGGCACATGTACGACACCGTCAAGGGGTCGGATTGGCTGGGCGACCAGGATGCCATCGAGTTCATGTGCCGTGAGGCTCCTCACGCCGTGTACGAAATGGAACACTTCGGCATGCCTTTCGACCGCAACCCGGACGGCACCATTTACCAGCGTCCGTTCGGCGGGCATACGGCCAACTTCGGTGAAAAGCCGGTGCAACGCGCCTGTGCCGCCGCTGACCGTACCGGTCACGCACTGCTGCATACGCTGTACCAGCGCAACGTTTCGGCCCGCACCCAGTTTTTCGTGGAATGGATGGCGCTGGACCTGATCCGCAACGACGAAGGCGATGTCCTCGGCGTGACTGCGCTGGAAATGGAAACCGGCGAAATCTACATCCTGGAAGCCAAGACCACGGTGCTGGCCACCGGTGGCGCCGGCCGTATCTGGGCTGCGTCGACCAACGCCTTCATCAATACTGGTGACGGCCTGGGCATGGCGGCACGTGCCGGCATACCGCTGCAGGATATGGAATTCTGGCAATTCCACCCGACTGGCGTGGCCGGCGCAGGCGTGCTGATTACCGAAGGCGTGCGTGGCGAAGGCGGCATCCTGCTGAACAAGGATGGCGAACGCTTCATGGAGCGCTATGCGCCCACGCTGAAGGATCTGGCGCCGCGTGACTTCGTGTCGCGCTCGATGGACCAGGAAATCAAGGAAGGCCGCGGCTGTGGCCCCGACGGCAGCTACGTGGTGCTCAAGCTTGACCACCTGGGCGCTGACGTCATTAAGAAGCGTCTGCCTTCGATCCGCGATATCGCCATCAAGTTCGCCAATGTCGATCCGATCAAGGAACCGATTCCGGTCGTTCCTACCATCCACTACCAGATGGGCGGTATTCCGACCAACTTCTATGGCCAGGTGATGGATCGCAAGAACGGCGAGAACCAGGTCGTCAACGGCCTGTACGCCATCGGCGAATGCGCCGCGACTTCCGTGCACGGCGCCAACCGCCTGGGTACGAACTCGCTGCTCGATCTGATCGTGTTTGGCCGTGCTGCCGGCAACCACATCGTGGCCGCGCACCCGGAACGCCAGCATGCGCACAAAGCGCTGGCGATGGAATCGGTCGACGCTTCGATGGCGCGTGTCGATGCCATCGAATCGCGTACCGGCGGCGAGCCGACGCAGGAAGTGGGCAATGCCATCCGTATGTCCATGCAGCATCACTGCGGCGTGTTCCGCACGTTGGAACTGCTGGAAGAGGGCGTGGGACAGATCGCCGAACTGAACGAGCGTGCCAAGCACATTTCGTTCAAGGACAAGTCCAAGGTCTTCAATACCGCCCGCGTCGAAGCGCTGGAACTGTCCAACATGATCGAAGTGGCCCGCGCCACCATCCTGTCGGCCTCCAAGCGCTACGAAAGCCGTGGCGCGCATGCCCTGGACGATTACCCGACCCGCGACGACGAAAACTGGCTGCGCCATACGCTGTGGTACTCCGCGACCAACAGCCTGGAGTACAAGCCGGTGCAGATGAAGCCCCTGACCGTCGACTCCTTCCCGCCCAAGGCGCGTACCTTCTAAGCAGGACCCAGTCATGAGCACCAAACGTATCGTTAAGTTCGAAATCTACCGCTACGATCCGGACAAGGATGAGCGTCCGTACATGCAGAAGCTGGAGGTGGAGCTGCTGCCCACCGACAAGATGCTGCTGGACGCCATCATCCGCATCAAGAACTCGGTGGACGACAGCCTGGCCCTGCGCCGCTCCTGCCGTGAAGGCGTGTGCGGTTCGGACGCCATGAACATCAATGGCAAGAATGGCCTGGCCTGTACGACCAACCTGCGCGACCTGAAGGAACCCATCGTTCTGCGGCCGCTGCCGGGTCTGCCGGTTATCCGTGATCTGATCGTCGATATGACGCACTTCTTCAATCAGTATCACTCGATCCGGCCGTACTTGATCAATGACACCCCCCCGCCCGAGCGCGAGCGTCTGCAGACGCCCGAAGCCCGCGAAGAGCTGGACGGTCTGTACGAGTGCATTCTGTGCGCGTGCTGCTCGACGTCCTGCCCCTCGTTCTGGTGGAACCCCGACAAGTTCGTCGGTCCTGCCGGGCTGCTGGCGGCCTACCGCTTCATTGCGGACAGCCGTGACGAAGCGACCGGTTCGCGCCTGGACAATCTGGAAGACCCGTATCGCCTGTTCCGATGCCACACCATCATGAACTGTGTCGATGTCTGTCCGAAGGGTTTGAACCCGACGCGCGCTATCGGAAAAATCAAAGAATTGATGGTGCGTCGCGCTGTCTGACCGCTGTTAGGGTTGCGGCGTGCAGGGTTTTTTTAGGAAGGAAGGTTAGATGTCAAAACTGACCGATCTGGATCGTGTTCGTCTGCGCTGGCGTGGCCGGCGCGGTATGCTGGAAAACGATCTGATAATCACCCGGTATCTGGACGCCTATGAGGCGGATCTGGACGATGAGGACGTTGCCGTGCTCACTCAGCTGTTCGAGCTGAGCGATAACGACCTGTTCGATCTGCTGCTGGCGCGCAGCGAACCGGAGGGTGACCTTGACACGCCGCGCATGCATAAGGTCCTTGGCCTGATGCGCGCACTTTGATCATTCACTAAAGTAGAGGATGCATTGCAATGAAACTGTCCGACAAGAAGGCAACGCTAAGCTTTTCCGATGGTTCGGCTTCGGTTGAATTCCCTGTTTACCAGGGCACGGTTGGCCCGGATGTGATTGATATCCGTAAGCTCTACGGGCAAACGGGCATGTTCACGTATGATCCCGGTTTCCTTTCGACCGCATCTTGCTCGTCTGCCATCACTTACATCGACGGCGACAAGGGCGAGCTGCTGTATCGCGGCTACCCGATCGAGCAACTGGCCCAGAACTGCGACTTCCTGCAAGTCTGCTACCTGATCCTGAATGGCGAACTGCCCGACGAAAAGCAAAGCGCCGATTTCGACTACGCTGTCACGCATCACACCCTGGTACACGACCAGCTGCAGTTCTTCCTGCGTGGCTTCCGCCGCGACGCGCACCCGATGGCCGTGCTGACGGGCCTGGTTGGTGCCTTGGCGGCGTTCTACCATGACTCCACCGACATCAACAATCCGGAGCATCGCCGCATTTCCGCGATCCGCCTGATTGCCAAAATGCCGACGCTGGTCGCCATGGCGTACAAGTACTCCGTGGGCCAACCGCTGGCTTATCCGCGCAACGACCTGTCGTACACCGGCAATTTCCTGCGCATGATGTTCAGCAACCCGTGCGAAGACTACGTGGTCAACCCCGTCGTCGAGCGCGCCCTGGATCGCATCTTCATCCTGCACGCTGACCACGAACAGAATGCCTCGACTTCGACCGTGCGCCTGTGCGGTTCGTCGGGCACCAACCCGTTCGCAGCCATTGCCTCCGGCGTGGCTTGCCTGTGGGGTCCGGCTCACGGCGGCGCCAACGAAGCTTGCCTGCAAATGCTCGAAGAGCTGCAAGCCAACGGCGGCGTGGCCAAGGTCGGTGAATTCATGGAAAAGGTCAAGGACAAGAACTCGGGCGTGCGCCTGATGGGTTTTGGCCACCGTGTCTACAAAAACTACGACCCGCGCGCCAAGCTGATGCAGGAAACCTGCAAGGAAGTGCTGCAAGCACTGGGCCTGGAGAACGACCCGCTGTTCAAGCTGGCCATGGAACTGGAGCGTATCGCTCTGGAAGATCCGTATTTCGTCGAGCGCAAGCTGTACCCGAACGTGGACTTCTACTCGGGTATCGTCCAGCGCGCCATCGGTATTCCGACCTCGCTGTTCACGGCCATCTTCGCGCTGGCCCGTACCGTGGGCTGGATTGCCCAGTGGAACGAAATGATCTCCGATCCCGAATACAAGATCGGCCGTCCGCGCCAACTGTTCGTGGGGTCGCCCTCGCGTGACATCAAGGCTTAATGGCTGGCAGCCGTTGAGCGGATGCGGCGGCAGCATCCTCGCCAGCCGTATCTGAATGATCCCCGTGTCTTTGGCACGGGGTTTTTTTTGCCTATTCGTTGCCGGTGAATGGCTTTGAGCGCAGGGCCAGTAGCAGGGCGGCGGCGGCAAATCCAGCCGCCAGCCAGAGATTGCCGGCGAGGCCCAGCCTGTCCACGCTGTGGCCGCCGGCCCAGGAACAACAGGGGCGTGGCCAGCAGGCCCATGGCGATTGCCGCCACAGTTGCCCTGGTATGGCGCGCGGCATGCATGCCCGCGAGGCAGTTGCCAGCCGCGCCGCCAGCCCGCCAGCGATGGCCCAGATGCCGCCGATACAGAAACCGAGCAGCTGCTGACTGCCGTGGCGGCAGTGGTCATGCAGATCGACGCCGCGATGGACGCGCGCCTGCAAGCGATTTCAGATGGGGCCGAGGATGACTGGGCAGGGTTTTGCAACCGATGCCGCGCCTACCTGGAAATGGCGCTGGAGCCGGAAATCCAGCGCATCGTGCTACGCGATGCGCGCGCCGTACTGGGCGGCGCCACGCCGGAGGCGCAAGGGCACTGCGTGAGCTCCATGCAGAAGATCATAGACAGGCTCATGCAGCAGGGAGTGGTGGCGCAGGCTGATGCGCAGGCGCTGGCATCCATGATTTATGGCAGCCTGGCCGAAGCCGCGTTCTGGATCGCGGATGCCGAAGATGGCAGTCAACGCTTGCAACAGGCCACGCAGGCGTTGGAATTATTGTTGCGCGGATTGCTGGCCGAGCCTGGGTCCGAGGGGCGAAGGGTTAATTCGGCTGGCTAGGCGACGCGGCTGGCAGGCAACCTGGCAGCCCGGCGACAAGATGGTCCGGTGGCCCGATGACCCGGTGGCGTGGGCCGAAGTGGCTAGTGCTGGTGGCAAGCAACCTAATCTATTTCCGTTGCGCCTGCATCCAGGATCTGGCGCAGTTGCGTCAAGGCTTGGCGCAGCGTCTCTGGTGGCGGGGCCGACAGGGCGAGGCGCACGGCGTTCGGCGAGTGTCCGCTGGCGATGGCAAAGGCGCTGCCCGGCGCAATGGCGATGCCTTGCCGGGCGGCGGCGGCGACCAGGTTTTCTGCACGCCAGCCAGCGGGCAAGGGCAGCCACATGTGATAGGCGCGCGGGTCTCCTGCCGGCGCCAGGCCGGCAAGCGCCTGGCGTGCGATTTCCTGCCGCATGGCGGCGTCTGCACGCTTGAGCGCGGCAATCTGCCGGGCGCTGCCGTCGGACATCAATTGCAGGCCCAGGGCGAGAGGAAAGCCGGCTGCCGCCACGCCGCCAGCGCGTATGCTGGCGGCCAGCCGTGGCGCCAGGGCTGGTGGGGCTGATGCGAAGCCCAGCGTCAGGCCGGGTGCAATGCGCTTGGAGAAGCTGTCCACGTAGATGACTTGTTCAGGCGCATAAGCGGCAAGCGGTAGGTCATCGACAAGAAAGCGGTAGATAGCATCTTCGATGGCGGGTAAACCAGTGCTGGCCAGTACGGTTGCCACGGCCTGGCGCCGAGCCGTGTCCATATGGCAGCCCAAGGGGTTGTGCAGTGAAGGCTGCAGGTAGAGGCCATCGAGCGGCGTGGCTGCATGCGTCTGCAGGATGGCGTCGGGCACCAGGCCTTGGGCGTCGATGGCCAGCGGTACTAGCGTAATGCCCAGCTGGCTGGCCAGGCCCCGTATTCCCGGGTAGGACAGGGACTCCACGCCGATGCGGCCGCCCGGCGCAGCCAGTGCGCGCAGCGCGGCGGCAATGGCCTGCCGTCCGTTGCCGGTGAAAAAAATGCTGTCGTCCTGCGGTTGCCAGTGCGCTTGCGCCAGGAAAGCGGCAGCGATGCGGCGGGCCTGGGGCTTGGCGGCAGTGCCCACGGCCTGCAGGGCATGGCCGAACAGGCCGGCCTGGAGTATCCGGGCAGTGGCGTCGGCCAGCATGGTATTGGCCTGGGCCAGGACGGGAATGTTCATTTCGAGGTCTACGGAAGCCAGGCCTGGCTCCGACAGGGCAGGATGAGGCGCAGCCCAGGCGGGCCGGACATAGGTGCCGCGCCCGATCTCACCGCTGGTCAGTCCGCGGCGGGCGAGCTCGGCGTAGACGCGGCTCGCAGTGGAGGCGGCAATTCCGTGCCGGTCGGCAAAATCGCGCTGCGGCAACAGCCGGCTGCCGGGTGGCAGGCAGCCTGATGCGATATCGGCGGCGATGGCATCGGCCAGCGTGCGGTAGTCCGTCATGTCATTGCTCCGAGTGCAATATATCAATTGCACTGAATTATGCCTCAGTGCAATGATGAGTCCTTTGCAGGAGTCACAACAATGGTTTCCGCCAGCAATCTCGCGGCCTTTTCCCTGGTCGCCCTGGGCATGGTGATCACGCCAGGTCCAAACATGATTTACCTGATCTCTCGTTCCATCGCCCAGGGACGGCGCGCGGGGCTGGTGTCGTTGTGCGGCGTGGTCATGGGTTTCTTCTTCTACCTGGTCTGTGCGGCTTGTGGCCTCACAGCGCTGCTGCTGGCCGTGCCATACGCCTATGCGCTGATACAGTGGGCGGGGGCGGCCTATCTGTTGTATCTGGCGTGGCAGGCCGTGCGGCCTGGAGGCAGTCCGGTATTCGCGATACGCGCGGATATGGTGCCAGACAGGCCGCGCAAGCTGTTCCTGATGGGGTTTGTGACGAATCTGCTCAATCCCAAGATCGCCGTTCTGTATCTGTCGTTGCTGCCGCAGTTCATGGACCCGGCCATGGGCGATCTGTTGCTGCAGGGCATGACGCTGGGGCTGGTGCAGATTGCCATCAGCTTTTCGATCAATCTTGCCATCGTCTGTGCAGCCGGTTCGATCGCGGGTTGGCTTGCTTTGCGTCCGGGGTGGTTGCGGATGCAGCGCTGGTTGATGGCGGGAGTGTTGACGGCATTGGCGCTGCGGCTTGCGACGGAACGGCGCTAGGCAGGAAGCGTCAGCGCAAGAGGCGCGTATCGGTGCCGGTGTCGGTGTCGATGCATGGCGGCAGGCGCGGGCTTATGATGGATGCTGGGTTGGCGCAAGCCGGCTGCAGGCACAAGCCGGAGTCTGCGCGGCACTGCCACCTTTTCAGGGTGGAGAAAAAGGCGGCTGGCAGGCATCCGGATAGGGTGGAGAAGCCTTTCATTCCTGAACCCGGAAGGCTTCACAAGGAGACTGATTGCATGACCAAGCAGAACAAAATCTATCTGGAAGATATTGAAATCGGGACGGAGTTCCGTAGTGCCGAACATGCGCTGGATGTGGCGCAAGTCATTGGCTTTGCCCAGCAGTTCGACCCGCAGGTATTCCACCTGGACGAAGATGCCGCTCGGCAGACGTTTTTTCAGGGGCTGGCGGCCAGCGGTTGGCATACGGCCGCGATCACCATGAAGCTGCTGGTACAGAGTATTCCGGTCGGCAATGGCCTGATAGGCGCGGGCGTCGAGGTGGCCTGGCCGCAGCCAACCCGGCCGAACGATGTGCTGCGGGTCGTCAGCACGGTCAAGCAGATACAGCCATCCAGGTCCAAGCCGGACCGGGCCATCGTCATCATGGAGTGCCTGACGCTGAACCAGCGCGACGAGGTCTGCCAGCGCATGACGGTCAAGACGCTGGTCATGCGCAGACCGGCGGGCTGAGCCGCAGCGGCCGGCTAGCCGGCCATGGCTTGTGCCAGTACTTCGAAAATGCGCGGGTCGGCACATTGGGCGACATTGAAGCGCAGGTAGTCGGCGGCGCGTTGCGACTGGCTGAAGGCGTTGCCGGGTGCCAGGATGATACCTGCCTTCAGGCAGGTGCGGGCCAGCGTGGCGGCATCGCCGCCGGCGGGCAGGCGGCACCAGAGGAACATGCCAGCCTGGGGCCGCAGCCAGGGCTGGATGCCTAGTGCCGCAAGCCGTTTCAGGGTGGTGTCCATCGCGGTGGCCAGGCGTACCCGGATGGACTCCATATGGCGGCGGTAGCCGCTGTCGCTCAGCGCGGCCAGGATGGCTTCTGTCGCAAGGCGGCCGCCGCCGAACGACGTGGCGATCTTGAGGTCTGACAATCCTTCCAGCCAGTCTGGTCGGGTCGCAATGTAGCCGCAGCGCAGCGAGGCGGAAATGGTTTTGGAAAAACTACCTATCTGTATCACCCGGGAAAAATCGTCGAAGGCGGCCAGCCGGGGTGCCGGCGTGGTTTCGAAGTCCGCGAAGATGTCATCCTCGATGATCGTGAGCCTGGCTGTGTCGGCAAGTTTCAGCAGGCGATGCGCCACGATGGGGGAGAGCGTGGCGCCGGTGGGGTTGTGAATGCCCGCATTGGTGATATACAGGCGTGGCGCATGTTCCTGTAAGGCAGACGCGAAGGCATCCAGGTCGGGTCCTTGTGGGGTATAGGGCACGCCGACCGCATGAACCCGGTGCGCTCGCAGCAACGCGTGGAAATTGAAGTAGCAAGGATCGTCGACCAGGACGGTATCGCCAGGCTGCAGCAGGAAGCGGCAGATCAGGTCGATGGAGTGCGTGCTGGATTCGGTGAGCATGACCTGCTCGGGGGCGACATCGACGCCATTGCCGGCCAGGCGTCGTGCCAGCCATTGACGCAGCGCGGGGTTGCCCAAGGGGGGCGCGTACTCGGCAAGCGTCGTACTGGATGTACGCGCCAGGGTACGCAGCGCCCGACGCATACCGGTTTCATAGAGCCAGTCGGGCGGCAGCCAGCCGCATCCGGGCTTGAGAACGTCCACATCGGTTTCCAGCGACTGCCGGGAAATCCACAGCGGGTCGATGGCGCGGTCCAGGTCGGGGGCCAGTTCAGACAACGCCAGTGGGGCCAATGGCCCGGCAACATAAAACCCGGAGCCAGGGCGTGACACCACAGCGCCGCCGGCACTGAGGCGGCCATAGGCCTCCACGACCGTGGAAACAGAGCATTGCATTGCTTGCGCCTGGGCGCGCACGGAAGGCAGGCGTGCACCCGGCGGATACACGCGGGAAGCGATCCTGGACTGTATTTCCGCCATGACAGCTTCGATGCGGGTGTGTGCCTGAGCCTGGCGATGGGATTCGTTTTTCATATCGGTCATCAACTGTGCTGGATTTTGATCCATAACAGTTCTTTCTAATCGTACTGGATTGTATCTGGCCCGGCAGCAGGAACGGGTGATCTACTGCCATCAAGCTTGATGGAGAGGATGATGTCGAAAAACAGCAAAGGGTGGGTGCAGGGCATGATAGGCGTGGCGATTTTCGCGGGTTCTCTGCCCGCCACGCGTTTGGCCGTGCGCGGATTCGACCCGGTGTTCCTGACCGGCGTCCGGGCGCTGATCGCGGCGCTGCTGGGGGCTGCCTTGCTGTGGCTGCTGCGGCAGCGGCCGCCCGAGCGCAAGGATTTGCCCGCGCTGGCCCTGACTGCCTTGGGGGTAGTGGCCGGGTTCCCGTTGCTGACGGCCCTGGCCTTGCAGCAAGCCAGTGCGGCACGCGCCATGGTGTTCGTGGGCTTGCTGCCATTGTGCACCGCGCTCTTTGCCGTCTGGCGCGGGGGTGAACGGCCTAGACCGGCATTCTGGCTGTTTTCCGGCGCAGGGGCCTTGTGCGTGAGTGCCTATGCCGCGCTGGACGGTTCGGCTGGTTCCATCCCGGGTGATCTGATGATGTTGGGTGCTGTGCTGATCTGCGGACTGGGCTATGCCGAAGGGGCTGGCTTGGCGCGCCGCCTGGGCGGCTGGCAGGTGATCAGCTGGGCCCTGGTCCTGTCGGTGCCGGTTATGCTGCCGCTGGCGCTGTGGTGCTGGCCGCCGTCGTTGGTGGGTATCGGGCAGGAGGCCTGGCTGGGCCTGGCCTACGTTTCGGTTTTCAGCATGCTGGTGGGCTTCGTGTTCTGGTATCGCGGGTTGGCGCTGGGCGGTATTGCTGCGGTCGGGCAACTGCAGTTGCTGCAACCGTTCCTGGGCCTGGCGCTGGCAGCCGGTCTGCTGCATGAGCCGGTGACGACCGGTATGCTAGTGGCCATGCTGGGAGCACTCGTGTGCGTGACGGGCGCCAAGCGCTATGCGGCTGCTGGATGAAGTCCAGGGAATCGGGAGCTGAGGCGTGGCACCTGCGTGGCAATGCGATGGTGGCATGCCGCATCTTGTTGACACCTGCTTGCAGGTTCATGGTCGGCGAGCTGGCGCTTACATGGGAGAATTGAGCCTGGCTGGTTTCAGGCGGACGGTAGGGTGCAAGCGTGCGCCATTGCCTTCACTGGATTTTCTCAAGGAATAAGAGCGCGTATGTTTCAGCAAAGCCTTTGTTTTTCTTCCCTGCTTCTGGCAAGCCTGGCCCTGGGGGCCGCACCTGCGCATGCGGCTGAGATGCCCGAAGCGGTGACGGCGCTGCAGGCCAAGGGGCTGAAGGTGGTGCAGGAGTTTGAAGTCGGAGGCGGCCTGCGCGCCTTCGCGGGCGTTGCCGGGGATGTGCCTGTCGCCGTTTATTTGACCAGCGATGGCAAGGCGATCATCGGCACGCGCCTGGACGAGAAGGGGCAGGCGCTGGACGAGGAGATCCTGGAGCAACTGGTGGCGCAGCCGATGGCGGAACAGGCCTGGGCGCAGTTGACCGAGGCCGATTGGGTGCTGGATGGCAAGCCGGACGCGCCGCGCATCGTCTATACCTTCAGCGACCCCAATTGTCCGTATTGCAATCGTTTCTGGCAGGCTGCCCGGCCTTGGGTGGATGCCGGCAAGGTGCAATTGCGGCATGTGCTGGTCGGCGTCATCAGGGCTGACAGCCCCGCCAAGGCAGCCGCCATCCTGGAAGCCAAGGACCGCACGGCGGCGCTGCTTGAGAACGAACATAATTTTTCCAGGGGCGGGATCAAGCCTGCGGCGAAGATTTCCGCAAAGGCCGGCGCGAGTCTCAATGCCAATCAGGCCTTGATGGCCAGCCTGGGTTTTCGTGGTACGCCTGGCATCGTGACGCAGGACGGCAAGGGCGGGTTGACCAAGCTCAACGGCATGCCCCAGCCGGAGTCTTTGCCGGAATTGTTCGGCCCGCTCTGAGCGCGTGAGTGGGCGCGGCCCAGGCAGCGCTCCCGCTGGCCGTTCAGCCGTGGCCGAAGTATCTGGCGGGAGTTTTGCCGAACATGCTTCGAAAGGCGGCGATGAAGCTGGAAGGCGATTCATAGCCGACTTCAAGCGCAGCCTGCGTCACACTGGCGCCATAGGCGAGTTGTTCCATCGCAGTCAACAGGCGCAGGCGGTAGCGCCAGGCGCCAAAACTCATCCGGGTTTCCAGGGAGAACAAGCGTTCCAGCGTGCGTGCGCTCGCACCGGCATGGCGGCACAGGCTGGCCAAAGGTTCCCGGTTGGCCGGGTCCTGCTGCAGGATGGCAACGATGCGCAGGGCACGCGGGTCCGTCGGCATGGGGATATCCGCCGGGGCCTGCTCCAGGGCCTGCAACTGGTCAATCAGAACGTGAGCCATGCGGCCCTGGGGGGAATCTGCTGTGTAGTCGGCGGGATACTCGGCGCAGGCCAGTATCAGTTCACGTACCAAGGGTGGTACATCCAGTACCCGGCAGGCGCTGCCGCCGGGGATGTCATAGGCGTCGGGATCTATGTAAAGCACACGGGTCTCGGCCGGCCGCTTGACCTCAAGCCCGTGTGGGATGCCACCGCCTATCCAGATGGCACGGCTGGGCGGCAGGATCCATTGGCCGGCAGGCGTCGCGACATGCACGACGCCACGGGTCGCATAGATCACCTGGTGGCGCAAATGGCTATGGGGCGCCAGCCTGCCTGGCTGCCAGCGCTCCACCTGGCCGGCAATCGGGGTGCGGGCCTGGTCGGGATTGGCAAGGGATTGGCGGATTATCAACATATTCGGTCATTATGCATGGAGACGCGCCGGCAGGGCTGGCCTAAGCTTGGATTTCATTACTGTTCGGCTTGCCGGCCGACGTAGGCGTCTGCGGCAGCGGTGCGACGGCAATGCGGAACGAAAGACCTTCCCCACGACAGGCATACATGCATACGAGAACCCCTGACACGACTGCTGCGCCGCTGGACGGCGCCAAACGCGCCACTCGGCTGGCCTTTTTCATTGCCGGCTGCGGGATTTCCGCCTGGGCGCGGTGCTTGGCATGCCCGCAGCCGGCGTCCTGTCGGGGCGGCTGGGTAGCAGGCGTGTCATTGTCGCAGGGGCGCTGGGGATTTTCGTGGCCTTGCCGCTGCTGGTGATAGGCACCAGTCCATGGGCGATGGGCGCAGCGTTGCTGCTGTTCGGCGCGTCCATAGGCGCCATTGACGTTGCGGCCAATATCCACGGTTCGCAGGTACAGGACCTGGCGGGCGTGCCGCTGATGTCCGGCTTTCATGGCATGTACAGCATCGGCGGCCTGGCTGGGGCCAGTGGCATAACGGCGCTGCTGGCCGCCGGTCTGCCGCCGGGCGCCGCCGCCGCGCTGGCCAGCGTCGTCATCGGCGCAGCGATCCTGTGGGCATTGCCGGGCTTTCTCAACACCCGGGCAGAAGGACATCATCCCATGTTCGTGCTGCCGCGAGGCGCCGTGTTGGTGATGGGTGTATTGGCATTGATTACCTTCCTGGTCGAAGGCGCCATGCTGGACTGGGGAGCAATCCTGTTGACGCAGGTGAAGCATGTTGATGTGTCCCTGGCCGGCATGGGCTATTCCGTCTTCGCCACGGCCATGGCGCTCAGCCGCCTGGTGGGCGACCGCCTGGTCCTGGCCATGGGGGAGAAACGCATGCTTTCGGTCAGCATGGCAGTCACCGGCTTGGGCATCATGTCGCTGGCCTGGGTGACATCCGTTCCGGTTCTGCTGGCGTGCGTGGCGCTGGCGGGCATGGCCGTCGGAAATGTCGTGCCGGTGTTGTTTTCCCTGGCGGCACGCCAGCGCGTCATGCCTGCCGCCCATGCCATCGCGGCCGCCAGCATGCTGGGGTACCTGGGTGTATTGCTCGGGCCGGCCTTGATCGGCTATGCCGCCCATTTCGTCGGCCTGGAAATTGCTTTCGTGGGGGTGGGGGGCTTGCTGCTGCTGGCGCTGGCAGGCCTGCCAGCCGTGCTGGCGAGCGGGCGGAACGCGTCCTGAGGATGGCTGACAATAGCTGTTTCGCTACGCTACGGCTGCACCGGTGAAAAACGGTAGAACGCATACTGGGTGCCTGTCCGAGTTTTTGTCCAGGAAAAGACATGACCCAAGCCCGCAATTTCAACCAGCTCTGGCGCGAGCGTAACGATACGTCCCGGCAACCGGTGCCGCGCGTTTTGATCCGTGTTTTCGTTGGTCCGGGGCAACTGGAGGCGTCTGTGCGCTTCTACGAGGACCTGCAGGACGTGAAGGCGGATGCCGGTTTTCCCTTCCCGGAAGCCGGCCTGCGGCTGGCGATGGTGGGGGCCTTCCTGCTGATTGAGGGGGCGCCGGAGGCGCTTGCGCCATTCACATCGACGACCGGCACCCTGCTGGTGGATGATGTCCGGCCATACTATGACAAGCTGGTGGCGGCCGGCGCGGAAATTATCTTTCCGCTGCAGGTCGTGCCCACCGGCGCTGCGTTCAATGCCGTGCATCCGGATGGTACGGTGGTGGAATACGTGCACCACAGGCCGGACCCGCAGGGGCGCTGAACTAGGCGCGCCGGCTGATGGTGACCAGCGCGAAGGCGCTTGCGCACACGGCCACCAGCAGGAGCATGACGGCCCGGACAGCTTGGCTCGCGTCTGTGCCATGCGCCGCGCCAGCCGCATATGCGGCTGGGTGATCTGGCTGCGGTTCGCCAGGCAGCCCGAGCCCCCTGCCGATACACCTGCTTTGGCTGAAAACCACGCGCATGACCGCCAGGTTGCGCCTGGTGATAGACGCACTGCTCAATACCCTGGGGCCGCCGCAGGCATGATGCCGCCGGCTCGCAGTCATGCCTGCGGACTGTAGATCAGGGGTGTGCGAGGCTGGTCAGGTGTCCTGGCCTAGCCGTATGGTACGGCTGGCTTGCCAGACGCCGGGATCACGGTGGGTGACGATGATGACGGTGGCATCCAGCGCACGGATTGCCTGGGCGACTCTTGCCTCGGTGGTTTCATCCAGCGCTGCCGTTGCTTCATCCAGGATGAGCACGGGAGCGCGCTTGAGCAGGGCGCGGGCCAGGGCCACACGCTGGCGCTCCCCGCCCGACAGCGCCGAACCCTGGTGGCCCAGTTGCTGGTGAATACCCTCAGGCGTACGTGTCAGCACTTCATCCAGCGCCGCCAGCCGGGCTGCCTCGGTGACTTCCGCATCGGACGCGCCCGGACGACCCAAGCGCACGTTTTCAGCCAGGGTGCCGGTGAAGACCACCGGTTCCTGCGGCACATAGGCGATATGGGTGGCGAAGTCATCATAGCGCATGTCCGGCAGCGGGACGCCGCCCAGCGTGATGCGGCCGGATTGGGGGTCGTCAAAGCGCATCAGCAAACCCAGCAAGGTGCTTTTGCCGCTGCCGGTCGGACCGGCGATGAGTATCCGTTCTCCTGCTGGAATGCGTGCATTGATGCCGTGCAGCACCGGGGCATGACTGACATCACTGAGTTCGAAATGCCAGCCTTGGGGCTGCTGCGCCTGCGCGGCGCCGGGCTCGGGCAGTGTCGGTGCGGTAATGGCCTTGCGGTAATCGTCGACGGTAGCGCGCAGGTCGTTGATACCCAGCCCGGCCAGGGCCAGGGCGTCGAGGGGTGCGGCAGCCCTGGCGGTCAGGATGAGAATTGCCAGCGCGGCGGCCGGGTCGGTGAAGCCCTGCAAGCCCTGAGACAGTACGACGCCTGCCAAAGGCAGTACGCTTGCCAGCGCAGAAATGAAAGTGGCCGGGGCAGCGGCATGATTGGTACGCGCCAGCGCGCGTTCCTGCGCCTGCCAGCGCTGTTCCAGGCGAGCCAGTGCGCGGCTCGGACCGGCGGCGGTACGCAGTAATTCCAGGTGATCGGTCAGTTCCAGCGTGGCCTGAGTTGCGGCCAGTTCGGCTTCATGACGCCGTGCGTCGGCTCGGCTGAGCGCGCGCTGGGAGAGATATTGCGCCGTCAGTGCGACGACCATCAGGCCGCCGACCAGCAGCGTGGTGCTGGCGCCGGCAACCAGCGCAATGCCGACCAGCAGGAAAAGCGGGGTGAGCGGAGCTAGTAGAAAGGTTTGCAACTGGTGGGCCGGCACGCTCATCAGGGTGGGAATGCCACGGCCGGCGATGCTGGATACCAGGGCGCGATGTGCCGGCGTGAACCAGGACAGGCGTGTGCGAGTCAGCGCCTGGCCCAACGCGTCATAGAGATCCCCAGCCATGCGGGCGCCGGAGAAAAATCCGGTCCGTGTGACCAGGACAGTGAGCAGCAGCGTGAGGGCGGCGCAGGCCAGGACCAGGCCAGGTGGCTGGTGATGCAGGATCGCCAGCGCAAGCAGGGTATAGGTGACGGCTTCCAGCAACGCTACGGCGGACCAGCCTATGCCGATGGCAATCAGGCGGCGGCGGGCGGAGTGAATCGGGTTCGGTGCGGCGGTCATCGCGCATCTCCCTGGTGAAAGGCGGCAAGGTCCAGCCGTGCGTCGGCAGTATTTGCCAATTCTGTATCGTGAGTCACCATCAGGATGGCCTTGTTTGCCTGCCGCGCCAGGCGCAGCAGTTCCTGCATCAGGCGCGCAGCCGTCTGCGAGTCCAATGCGCTGGTCGGTTCATCGAGCAGAATGAGGCTGGCGGAGGACAGGAAGGCGCGGGCCAGACCGACGCGCTGCTTTTCGCCACCGGAGAGTAGGCTGGCGTCGGCGCCTGGTTCGATGTCGATCTGCGCCCGGCCCAGGGCGGCCAGATAGTCTGCTTCGCTGGCGCCGGGAGCGCTCAGGGCAAGCGTTGATTGAACGGCGGCGGGCAGTACGCTGCCACCTTGCGGAATCAGCAGTAGGTGCTGGGAGCGCACGTCTTCCGCCAAGTCGGCCACACGCGTATGGCCCAGCCGTATTTCGCCGCCTTGGGACGTTTCCAGTCCTGCAAGCACGCGCAGCAGCGTGGTTTTGCCGCTTCCGCTTGGGCCGGTGATGGCTGTCAGGGTGCCTGGCATGAAAATGTGCGTCAGCCCTTGGACCAAATGGCGTTCCCCCTGCTGCAGTTGCAGGTCCGAAACCGTCAGCGGCAGGCCCTGGCCCGTGGGTTCGGGCGCCAGGCAGGTGCCGCTGGCCAGCGGGGTTTCTTGCAGCAGTGCTGCCAGGCGCTGTGCAGCGGCACGTCCTGCTGATAGATAATCCAGGCCGTGACCGAGCTTTAGCGCTGGGGTCACGATGGCCAGGCTGAACAGCAGGGCGGCAGCCAGCCGATAGGCTGGCAGTTCATGGCCGACCGCATAGGCAATGGCGAAGGTGGAAACAGCCTGCAGCAGTGCGACGGCGATGGCGGCAGCCGTCGCGACCCGGCCGACGCGTTCCAGCATGCCGTCGATGAAGCGCCGTGTCGCCGACTGGTAGGCGGCCGCCGCGCCGGCCTGGGCGCCATAGATGCGGCTCACTCGGATGCCGCGCGCATAGTCGTCGGCGGCACTCATGATATTGCCCATGACATCCGCTTGTTCAGCGCCTTGCCGGGCTGCCATTTTCGGAATCACCACCAGGTAGAAACCGGCAGCCAGTGCGCCAGGGATCAGCGCCAGCAAGGCAAGCGGACCGGCCAGGCCGGACAGCAGCAGCACGGAGGCAATCGGCACGATGACAAAGGTGGCGATTTCCGAAGGCAGGTGCGCAACCATGTGGTGCAGGGCGCTGATGTCGTCCGACACCAGACGGCGCAGCTTGTCGCCGCCGTGGCGGCTTAACGTGCTGGCTGGCAGGCGCAGGAGGTGCCCGGCGACCTGCCGCCTGAGCCTGGCCTCGAAACGTCCTTCTGCGTCATGCGATAGCCACGCAGACAGCGACGCCAGCAGGGCGCCGCTGACCCACAAAAAGCAAGCCGCACCCGCCCAGGACAGCGTCGGCTCGCGCAGCATGCAGACCAGGCACCAGAGCGCGCCGAGTGTCGCGAGGCCAGATGCCGCAGCGGTGCCGATACCGGCAGCCAGGGCCGGGAATGCGGGTTTCAAGGCGGGGAGCAGGACGGGATCCAGCCATCGGTTCCGGGGAACAGTTTGAGTCATGGTGTGTTCTGTCATCGGCAGGGGCGTCCGGTTTCAGGGAAGGGGCGCCGTGGCGGAACCGTTATTCCGAAAATCAGGCCCAGGTCGAGAATGGTTTTCAATCAATTAGTTTCATGATGATAAACTAATTTCGTTGATCAGATGAAGATGACCCGGAAAAGCGAAATACATGGAAACGGTTAAACCAGCCCCCCGGCGTGGCCGGCCGCCCAGCATCACTCGCCAGCGCATTGCCGAGGCGGGGATGGCCATGGGCTTGCCCAGGATGACATTCGTGGGCGTGGCGGCTTTGCTCGGGGTGAGTCACATGGCCCTCTACAAGCATGTGCAGAACCTGGAGGCGCTCAAGCGTCTGGTCGCCGAGGAGATTTTCTGCCGCTGGCAGATGCCGGAAACGGTTGGGCCGCTACACGAGCCGCTCGAGGCATACCTGCATCGCTTCAGTGCGTCTTTGCGCGAACTGGTGCGCCGGCACCAGGGATTGGCGCCCTATCTGATACGGCGCAGCGCTACCACGCCCACCATGCTGGACAAAATCTATGCGCACCATGAATGGTTCGCTGGCCGCTACGGCTTGACGCGCGAGCGGGCACGCTGGCTGTTGTCCACGATTGCCTTTCATTGCATTGCGCTGGCAGATACCGTGTATGCCGTTAGCGCGGACGATGATGTGCCGCTGCTGGATGATGAAACTGAGGCTGCGGAAATCGAAGCGGAATTCGACCGGGGCATGCAGGCCCTCGTTATCGGGGTGCTGCACATGCCGTCCTAGTCATGCCAGCCGTCGGGCTACCCCTGTTATCAGATGTTAGTTAATGCATAAAATTTCGTTTGAACATTCCTTCGGGTTATTTAGACTAATCGGTCTACCCCTGTGCTGGCAGCAGCATTGTCCGACAGTGGCGGGCAGCCGGTCTGGCTGGTGGTGCAGCGTATGAACGAAGGATGGATGATGAATAAACGAGAATTTCTGGTATCAGGCTTGAAAGCCGGTGTGGTCGTCAGTTTGCCGGGCGGCCTGCTGGCCTGCGCCAGTCCGGTCGCGGCGGGCGAACCGGTCGTGGAAACGGCGGCCGGGCGTCTGCGTGGCGTGCGCACCAGCCAGGGCTATGCCTTCCGTGGTGTCCCCTATGGCGAAACAACGGCAGGAGCCAACCGGTTCCAGCCGCCCGTGCGCAAGCAGCCGTGGGCAGGCGTGCGCGATGCCACCAAGCATGGCGCGAGTGCGCCACAGCTCAAGGGTGCTTCCGTTGCAGAATTCGCCTGGTACTGGTCTGGCGTGGCCGCCGATGAGGATTGCCTGTCGCTGGCGGTCTACACCCCTGCCATCAATGACGGCAAGAAGCGGCCGGTGCTGTTCTGGCTGCATGGTGGAGCGTTTTCTGCTGGAGCAGGGACGTCCGCCGGTTTCGATGGCAGTTTCCTGGCACAGAGCCAGGACGTGGTCGTCGTCTCCGTCAATCATCGCCTCAATGTGTTCGGGTCGCTCTATGTGGGTGAAAATGCGCCAGGGTTCGCGGCGGAATCGGCCAACGTCGGTGTGCTGGACCAGGTCGAGGCCCTGCAGTGGGTGAAGGACAACATCGAGGGCTTCGGCGGTGACGCCGACAACGTTACGATCTTCGGGCAATCCGGCGGAGCGGCCAAGGTCACGGCGCTGCTGGGGCTGCCGGCGGCCAAGGGCCTGTTCCACAAGGCCATCGTACAAAGCGGTTCGGGTCTGTGGCGCCTGGGCAGCCAGGAAAAGGCTGAGCGCGCCACGCATGGCCTGTTGCAGGAACTGGGGCTCAATGCAGGCAATGCTGCGCGCATCCAGCAATTGCCGGTGGAACAGATCCTCGCCGCCTATGGCAAGCTGCTGGCCAAGACCGGCGGCGTCAGTGAATTCCGCCCGACGCTCGACGGCGTGGTGTTCCGCGAGGAACCCTACGACCCGCGTGCGGTGGCGCTGGCGGCGGACGTGCCGGTGCTGGTGGGCTATGCCCAGGATGAAGCGACGTTTTTCCTGGCAGGCAATCCGGCCAATTTTTCCATTAGCCAGGCGCAGCTGGAGGCCCGGGTACAGAAATTTCTGCAACTGACGGATGCGCGGACCAGGGAAATCCTCCAAAGTTACGCGGCACGCTATCCGGGCAGCACGCCTGCCCATCAATTGATCGCCATCGCCGGCGACTACAACTACAAGCTGCCGACACTGACGTTTGCGGATCGTCAGGCGGATCTGAACGGCGCTGCCGTCTACGCCTACGAGTTCGACTGGAAGTCTCCGGCGCGCGCAGGCGTGCTCGGTGCGGCCCATACGTCGGAAGTGCCCTTCGTCTTCGGTACGCTGGATGCCGCCCGGGCGCTGGTGCAGGATAGCCCCGATCAGCTCGAGGTGCGCAATCGCTTGGGGGCAATCTGGGGGCAGTTCGCCCGTACCGGCAACCCGAATTCGGATCGTGCCGGCGTGCAGGGCTGGGAGCGCTACGAGCGTGGCCAGCGCCAGACTGCCCGCATTGGCGGCAGCTGGCAGGTCGTTGCCGACCCGCAAGCCCATGGGCGCGAGGCGCTGGCGGACTTGCCGCTGTACGAGTACAGCTTCCCGGTTTCGTTCGTGAAGGACTGAGCCGCGGAAAATGCAGGCCTGGCCGAAATCCTACCGCCAGGCCTGCAGTCGCCTGCATGACCTCATGCCATGCAAGCCTGGTTGTTACGACTCCTGCGCCTGGGCGGGCTGGCCTTAGGGTTGGGGCTGGCCGGTGTAATAGACGCAGATGCGCTGGCCGCCGATGTCATGCACGATGATGGGCGTTTCATAGAGTTCGCTGAGCAGATCGCTCCTGACCAGTTCCGCCGGCGAGCCATGATGGGCCAGCCGGCCCCGGCGCATTGCGATGATGGCGTCGGCATAACAGGAAGCGAAATTGATGTCATGCAGCACCAGCACCACGGTCTTGCCCAGGGTGTCGGCCGCATGCCGCAAGGTGCGCATCATGGCTACCGCGTGTTGCATGTCCAGTCCGTTGAGCGGTTCGTCCAGCAGCACGTAGTCGGTGTCCTGGCATAACACCATGGCGACGAAGGCGCGCTGGCGCTGGCCGCCGGACAACTCGTCGAGAAAACGGTGCGCCAGCGTTTCCATATCCATGTAACGCAGCGCCATGCTGATCTGCCGTTCGTCTTCCTCGGCCGTGCTCACGCCTTTGTGCGGGAAACGGCCGAACGCCACCAGGTCGCGGACGGTCAGGCGCAGCGGCAGGTGGTTGTCCTGGCGCAGGATGGCGAGCCGCCTGGCCAGCACTTTGCTGCTGGCGCGGCTGACGTCCAGCCCGTCGATGAGGACTGCGCCGGCATCCATGGGCAGCAGTCGGCTGATCATGGAGAGCAGGGTGGATTTGCCCGCCCCGTTGGGGCCGACGATGACCACGATCTCGCGGTCATTCACCGTCATCGACACCTGATTGAGAATGTTGGTCTCGCCATAGCCCCCGGTGAGGGACTGCATCGTCAGGAGCGCGCTCATGCTGCATCTCCCTGCGTTTCACCGAGATAGGCTTCGAGCACCCTTGGATCGGAACGCACGGTCTGGAAGTCCCCGGCAATCAGCACCTTGCCCTCGGCCATGCAGACGACCGGATGGCAGAGCTTCTCGATCATCTCCATGTCGTGCTCGATGAGGATGAAGGTATAGCCGCGCTCCCGGTTGAGGATCTGGATCTTCTCTTCCAGCTTGCGCAGGAGGGTGCGGTTGACGCCGGCCGCAGGCTCGTCCAGCAGCACCAGCTTCGCATCCGTCATCATGGTGCGGCCCAGTTCCAGCAGCTTCTTCTGGCCGCCGGAGAGATTGCCGGCCCGCTCGCCTGCCACATGGGTAAGTTCGAGGAAGTCCAGCGTTTCCCAGGCCCGGCGGACCACCTCCGCCTCTGTGCTGGCCACCTTGCCCCAGTTGAACCAGTTGGCCAGAAGGTTCTCGCCCGGCTGGGCCGGGGCCACCATCATCAGGTTTTCCAGCGCCGTCAGCCGGTGAAACTCGTGCGGGATCTGGAAGGTGCGCACCAGCCCCTTGTGGAACAGCTTGTTGGCCGGCAGGCCGGTCACATCCTCGCCACAGAAGCGGATCTTGCCCGCCACCGGAGGAAATGCACCTGCAATGAGATTGAAAAGCGTCGTCTTGCCAGCGCCATTGGGTCCGATCAGGCCTGTGATCGTGCCTTCCTTCACCTGGAAGGTACAGTGATCAACAGCCGTGAAGCCGCCAAACTGCATGACAAGCTGGTCGAGTTCCAGCATCTGATTTTCCCCGCCGCTGCGATTGGCAGCGCCCTTATTGTTTCTTTTTGCGCCCGGTGTCAGATTTCCCTCAGTCCCTCGCAAGCGTGCGCAGGACAGCCCTGACAGGCGCCGCATCCAGTCCTTCTAGCCGGATGGGCAGAGCAATCAACTCATAATCCCCCGGCTCGACGCCCGCCAGTACCAGATTTTCCAGAATTCGCATGTCATGGCGAAACACGGTCATGTGAGAGGGAAGATCCTTGGACGTGTCCGGATCAACCGACGGCACATCGACACCCACCAGCCGCACGCCCCGGGAGGCCAGCAGTTCGACCGTCTCCGGCGCCAGAGTGCGGAAGCCTTCCGGCCACACATCCGGATCAAGGCTCTCCTCGCAGCGCAGGAGCACCCGTTGCGGCACGTCCGCCAGCGCTGCTTCAATATCCTGCGGCTCGACGAGGGGTCCAGCACCTCTTGCGTCGATCACCCGGGCCGGACCGATGTAATCCTCCAGCGCCAGCTGATCGATCGCGGCGCCCTCTTTCGCATAGTGCAGCGGCGCGTCCGCATGGGCGCCGCAATGCACGGACATGGAGAAAGCCGCCACATTGACCGGGCAGCCGGGACCAATGGAGAAGGTCTGCCGCAGCTCGAAGCGCGCGTCACCTGGAAATACGGCAGAACTGGCCCGAAGCGGCGGGGTTATGTCGATAAGACGGGACAAAGCGAACTCCGGTTACGGCCAGTTATACCAACTCTCACTGGGCCTCACTCATTGAAAGCCGGTCAAGCCGGTGCGGCGCCGGAGCAATCAAGGCGGGACGCGCCAGCATCCCGAAGCCTTGGCCTGACAACGCCCGATGAAGCGCGGAAGCAGTCTGCCGATGAGATTACTTTAAATTTAAAATATATCAAGAGCGCCTTTTCGCCTCCCCTGACAAGGCCGAACCAGCTGGCTGGCCGGAGACGCCTCCCCGGATGCCAAAACACAGCAGATCGCAACTACCCGGACTCAACCAGAGATAAATAAAACGGCACCGGCCGCCCCGGACAGAAAAGATGAGAAATGAAATTCCAAGTATTTTCAACCTCTTCCATATTCCGGCAGCCGAGACCTATTTACCATAACAGGGCTTCCGACCGGCACTGAAACCTGAAAGCGGCATAATCTCAAACGAATTTGGCAACGCGCATGCATTAAAATTTACTTATTCGTAACTATCCCGATTAAGGCTTGGAAAACACATTCAATGAATACTGATACATGAGAATGCGATTAGAGATTGAAAGAGGTTTGGCATTTCTTTGGACACCCCAAAACCTGTCAAACTTCACAATATCAACGCCAGATCGTCACTGTAGATACATCTGCTCATTTTTGAGAATTGACCCCAAGGATATACGGCGCCGGTTAAATGAAGTCAGTGACGGACGATATCTTCCGGATTAGCGAGGTGGAAGCAGGAGAGCTGCTTGCCCAGCTCGGCCGCGTCGCGACCGCACTCTGGATCTATGACTTTGATCTGAAGCGTATCCTGTGGGCCAATGCCAGCGGCCTCGATGTGTGGGGAGCTTCGAGCATCGAACACCTGCGCTCCCGTGACCTCGGCTCCGACATGTCCCGGGCGGTCGCCGAACGGCTGAACCAGTACAAGGCCGACTTCCAGCGGAGCGATACGAGCTTTGCCGAAACCTGGACACTTTACCCTCTTGGGGAACCCAAAACGCTGCAGGTGATATTCCGGGGAATCCGCCTGAAGGACGGGCGCACCGGCATGCTGTGCGAAGGCATCGTCAACCACGAAATCAGGCCGGAGACCCTGCGCAGTGCTGAAGCGCTGCTGCATACGCCGGTCATGATCTCCCTGTTCTCGCGCAATGGCGCGCCGCTCTACCGCAATCCAGCCTCACGCGCATCGCAGATCGAAGCCGATCTCACCCTCCAGAACCGGCTTGTCGACGGAACCATCGCTGAGGCCCTGATGGGAGCCCTCGACTACGGCTCGGATTGCAAGGTCGTGGCCCAGACCCGCACCACACATGGCATCCGCTGGCACGAGATTACAGCCAGAACCTGCCGCGATGCGGTCACCGGCGTGCAGGCCTATCTGGTCAGCGAGATTGATGTCACCGAGCTGAAGGAAACCCAGGAACGGGCCAGATTCCTGGCGGACCACGACTTCCTGACCGGATTGCCGAACCGGCTCTATCTTCAGTCTCAACTCCCGGCCATGATCAATGCGTCCCTGACCGAAGGCCGGAGCCTCTACCTCTATTTCATCGATCTCAATGGCTTCAAGGCCATCAACGATACCCTTGGCCATGTCACCGGCGATCTGCTGCTGAGTGCAGCCGCGGCGCGGCTGTCCGGCTTTGCGGGTGACAAAGGTACGGTGGCACGGCTCGGCGGCGATGAGTTCATTGTCTGCATTCCTGACCGGATGAACGGCCTCAACCCGCAGGACTTCGGCCGGCAGCTGCTGGATCTGTTCATCGAGCCCATGGACATTGGCGGTCAGATGCTGCAGGTCACCGCCGCCGCAGGGATGAGCGTCTGCCCGGACGACGGCAAGGACATGGACACCTTGATGCGTCATGGCGACCTTGCGCTTTACGAGGCGCGGGGCGGGCGGGCCAACAAGGTCACCCCGTTCTCCATGGACCTGCGCCAGCGCCTTGATGAACGTGTCGCGCTGGAACAGGACCTCTGGCGGGCGCTGGAGAACAACGAATTCCTCCTGCATTTCCAGCCGCGCGTCTGCGTCAAGACCGGCGCGATCCTTTCGGCCGAAGCCCTGATCCGGTGGCAGCATCCCAGGCGCGGCCTGTTGAGCCCCGGCAGCTTCATTCCGGCCTGCGAAGAGACCGGCATGATCGTGGAGGTGGGCGAATGGGTCTACCGGCAAGTGGCGCTGCACCAGAGGCATCTGCAAGATGCTGGCATTGACATCAGCCTGTCGCTGAACCTGTCCGTGCGCCAGTTCCAGGATCAGGAGCTGATCGAAAAGCTTCTGCTGCTGCCGCAGGAGACCGGCTGCGATCCGCGCAAGATCGGCTTCGAGATCACCGAATCCATGTTGCTGGGCGACAGTCCGTCCGTCCGCTTCTCCCTGTCACGCCTGAAGAAGTGCGGCTACAATATCCTGATCGATGATTTCGGCACCGGCTATTCCAACCTTGCCTATTTGCAGAATTACCCGATTGACGTGCTGAAGATCGACCGCACCTTCATCAATGACCTGAAGACGGCAGCTCCGATCACCCGGCTGATCATCTCCCTCGGCAATGTGCTGAATGTGCGGATCGTGGCGGAAGGCGTCGAGACGGCCGAACAGCTTGAGTGGCTGCGGGCCAATGGCTGCGATGAGTATCAGGGCTTCCACTTCAGCCGCCCGGTCCCCTTTGCGGATCTTATCCTGCAGTGCGAAGAGGATCAGGAGCGGCGGCGCAACCAGTCCAAGGTGCTGAAAGTGCGCAAGCCCCGGCAGGCCATCCCCCGCCGGGCCTGATCTGGTCCCGATGAAACTGGCTCACCGGGACTTGCGGTGAGGTCACAGATCGGCGCGCAGATCCCACAGTTCGGGGAAGAGCACCACCTCCAGCATGCGCCGCAGATAGACCACGCCGCTGGTGCCGCCGGTGCCGCGCTTGAAGCCGATCACCCGCTCCACCGTGGTCACATGGTTGAAGCGCCAGCGCCGGAAGTAATCCTCGAAATCCACCAGCTTCTCGGCCAGCTCATAGAGCGTCCAGTAGCGTGCCGGGTCGCGGTAGACCTCAATCCAGGCGGAGCGGACGGTCTCATCCGCGGCATAGGGCTGGGACACATCCCGGTTCAGCATCGCTTCCGAAATCTCGAAGCCGGAGCGGGCCAGCAGGCGGATCGCCTCATCGTAGAGGCTGGTTTCCTGACGGATGCCCTCCAGCCAGCCATGAACCTCCGGCACGTGCTCATGCGGGCGCATCATGGCCGCGTTCTTGTTGCCGGCCATGAACTCGATCGCCCGGTACTGGAACGACTGGAAGCCGGAAGACTGGCCGAGCGCCGCGCGGAAAGTAGTGTAGTCGCTGGGCGTCATCGTGCGCAGCACATCCCAGGCCGAATTCAGCTGCTCGAAGATCCGCGCCACGCGGGTGAGGAGCTTGAAGGCCGGCTGCACATTGCCGCTGGCGATATGGGCCTTGGCCGAAGCCAGTTCATGCAGCGCCAGTTTCATCCACAATTCGGATGTCTGGTGCTGGATGATGAACAGCAGTTCGTCATCGGCCTTGGACAGAGGCGCCTGTGCCGTCAGGATCTTGTCCAGCGACAGGTAGTCGCCATAGGACATGCGCCCGTCAAAACGCATCTGAGCACCGTCTTCCGAGGGATCATAGGGGGTCTTGGCAGTCATCTCAGGTCACCTTGGCGCGGGTCTTGAACTGCGGTGCATCCCAGCTGCGGGTGGCGAGAATGTCCGCCAGAATATCGACAGCCTTCACCACATCGCCGTGAGAGAGATAGAGCGGGGTAAAACCGAAGCGGACGATATCCGGTGCGCGGAAATCGCCGATCACACCGCGTGCGATCAGTGCCTGCATCAGGGCATAGCCCTCGGCAAAGCGGAAGGAGACCTGGCTGCCGCGCTCATCCGCGTTGCGCGGGCTCGCCAGTTCCAGACCCTCGCAGCGGCTTTCCACCTCCTTGATGAACAGTTCGCACAGGGAAACGGATTTGGCCCGCAGCACGTCCATATCTACATCGTCAAACACATCCAGCGCCGCATCCAGGGCGGAGAGCGACAGGATCGGCGGCGTGCCGACGCGGAACTGGTCGACGCCCCTGGCGCCGCGGTAATCGAGATCGAACGCGAAGGGCGCATCGTGGCCCATCCAGCCGTTCAGCGGCTGGCGGGCAACGGCCTGATGGCGCTCTGCCACATAAAGGAAAGCCGGAGCACCGGGGCCGCCGTTCAGATACTTGTAGCCGCAACCGATGGCAAAATCGGCGCCGCAGGCATCCAGCTCCACCTTGAAGGCACCAGCGGAATGGGCGAGATCCCAGATGGCAAGGGCTCCAGCCTCATGGGCAAGCCGGGTCAGCGCCGCCATGTCATGACGGCGGCCCGTGCGGTAGTCGACCTGGGTGATCATCATCACCGCGACCTCGTCCGTGATGGCGCCTGCCACCTCTTCCGGCGCGACAAGGCGCAGCTCATGGCCGGCGTCCAGCAGATCCCGAAGGCCCTGCGCCATGTAGAGATCCGTCGGGAAGTTGCCCGTGTCGGAGAGGATCACCTTGCGCTCCGGGCGCAGGGCAAGGGCAGCCGAGAGCACCTTGAACAGGTTGATCGACGTGCTGTCACCGGCAATCACCGTGCCGGGCGCGGCGCCCACCAGACGGCCGATCCGGTCGCCCACACGGCGCGGCAGATCCACCCAGTCATGCTCGTTCCAGGCGCGAATGAGGCTCTCGCCCCACTGCTTGCTCACCACATCGGCCACCCGCTGCGGCACATGGGCCGGCAACGTGCCAAGGGAGTTGCCATCCAGATAGATGACCCCCTCGGGAAGGGCAAAGGCGGCACGCTTGGGCCCAAGCGGATCGCCCTGATCAAGCGGATGAACGCTGGATGCTCCGGTCATGAAATCTCCCTCAGTCAGTCTTGCCGCGCCCTCTGGGCGCACTGCCGCAGCAACGGCTGCCTCATGAGGTCACGCTAACAGCGGACCTGCACGCCCGCAAGGATTATATATAATTTGACAGGTCATATATTCCTGCTCAGATGCACGGGAAATCTCAACCGGGACCACCGAACGGAATGCCGAAGACGGAAGACGCCTACAACGCCCTGCGCAGTGCCATTCTGGAATGCACCCTGCCTCCGGATGCGCCGCTGACCGTTTCCCTGTTGAAGGAGCGGTTCGGCTTTGGCTGGACGCCGCTGCGCGAGGCGCTGTCGCGGCTGGAGGCCGAGCGGTTGGTGGTGCTGATGCCAAATCGCGGCTACAGGGTCTGCGGCGTCTCGGCGGAAAGCCTGCGCGATCTTCAGGACGCGCGGCTTGCCATAGAGCCAAGGCTTTTCATCCGCTCCATTGCCGAGGGCGGGGAAGAGTGGGAAGGGCGTGTGGTCGCAGCCCATCACCAGCTGGCTTCAACGCCCGTACCGGTGCCGCATGCGGCGCGCGATGCCATCCACCTGTGGGAGCGGCGGCACGATGCCTTTCACGCAGCCCTTCTCTCGGGCACGCAGGCCCCTTGGCTGCAGCTTTTTGCCAGCCAGGTAAATGACCAGCTCCGGCGCCACCAGCGGCATATGCTCAGCTCCCCGGAGGTGCGCGCCCGCATGGATGACGATCCGCACGGGCGGCTGCGGGAGACCTATGAGAAAACGCTTGGCCTTGGCCCGCACACGGAGCTGATGCAGGCCGCTCTCGACAGGGACGCGGACCGGGCTTCCCGCCTTCTGACAGATCATATCGGCTTTTCGCTCGCGGTTTTTGAGGCTTTGTGGTCCTGAGGCCCTGACATTGCTCCGTGTGCGTGGCACTTCTTGCTGAATTGAACCTTCGCGGTGCCGCCGGACGCAGCCAGACAATGGGACGCAGCATCACACTGGCACGCCCGAAAATACAAAGAGACCTCGACCGGAGGCCTCGCCGTGAATATTGTCGAATGTTGAAACCCTGACGGGAGACGGGAGCTTGCTCGCGTCAGGAAGAGAGCGGGCCACTGCGGCCCGCAGCGGGAGAACCATCTTGCAGCAGACAGCACTTCTTCTCAGCGCCACCCCCATCTATGCCGGGATTCTGGGGCTGGTCTATCTCTTCCTGAGTTTTCGCGTCGTCAGCCGCCGCAAGAGCCTGCAGCTGGCGCTGGGTGATGGCGGCGACGCCGAACTGCTGCGCCGTCAGCGCGTGCACGGCAACTTTGCCGAATATGTGCCGCTGGTGCTGATCCTGATCCTCATGTGCGAATTGCAGGGCGCACCGCTTCTGCTCGTGCATGCCCTCGGTCTCGCTTTCACGATTGGCCGCGTATCGCACGCCTATGGTGTCTCCCAGCCGAAGGAGCCGCTGGTCTTCCGCATGAGCGGCATGATCCTCACCTTCGCCACCCTCACCATCTCCGCGGTCACGGGCATCGTGCTGGCGGTGGTGTGAATCAGGTCCCGGCGCGAGGGGACTACCCCTCCGTCAAAAGGTAGAAAGCCCGGACAGCCTGCAAGCTGTCCGGGCTTTTTCATGTCACACGCCCCAGACCGCGGCGCGGTCGTGGTACATGCGCTCTTCCATGGCCTTGGTGTAGGACGCGCATTCCTTGATGTAGGCGATGTAGGAGGCGTGCACCTTTTCGGCTACGGCATCCCCTTGCGGATAGGCCTCCAGCACCTCGCGCGAGGCCTTGCCCAGCGCCGCCACCACATCATCCGGGAAGGCCGAGACCTTGGCGCCCTTGCTGACGAGATCGGCCAGAACGCGGGTGTTGTTGTAGCGGAACTCGGCAATCGTATCCTCGCCCTGCGCCTGTGCGGCGCTGGCGAAGATGGCCTGCAGCGACGCGGACATGTTGCCCCAGACATTCTGGTTCACGATCATTTCCAGCGCCGCGCCCGGCTCGTGGAAGGCCGGCAGGTAGTAGTAGGGCGCGATCTTGTAGAGCCCCAGCGCCACATCGTTCCACGGGCCGACGAACTCGGCCGCATCGACAACGCCGGACTGGAGAGCCGGATAGATTTCCGGCGGCGGGGTCAGCACGGTGACGACGCCAAGCTTGCGCATCACATCGCCGCCAAGACCGGCAATGCGCATCTTGAGGCCTGCCAGATCATCCAGCTTGGTGACCGGGTTCTTGAACCAGCCGCCGGCCTGGGCGCCCGATCCGCCCGCATAGAACGGCTTCACGCCGAACGGGGCATAGGCCTCGTCCCACAGCGCCTGGCCGCCGCCATAGGCGATCCAGCCCGACAGTTCGGTCTGCTCCAGACCATAGGGCACGGTGGTGTAATACATCGCGGCGCGCACCTTGCCCGCATGGTAATAGGACGCCGTATGGCCCATGTCGGCTGCACCGCTCGACACCGCGCCGAACACCTCGAAGGGAGGCACCAGTTCACCGCCGCCGTAATAGGTGATCTTCACCTTGCCATCGCTCATCGCCTCGATGCGCTTGGCAAGCTTTTCAGCCCCGGTGCCGACACCGGGGAAGCCGCGCGGGAAGCCGCCCACGAGCTTGAGGTTCAGCGTTGCCTGCGCAAGGGCGGGCGCTGCAAGGGCAGGCGCAGCCGCAGCCGCAAGCGCGCCCGTTTTTAGAAAATCACGGCGTTTCATTGATTGACCTCCCGGCGGGCTCCGAGCCCGAAGCAGAATTTCCACCTGTGATCGTAGACCGCATCAAGGCCGCTTGACCAGATGGAAACTGTTGTTTTTGCCGGTTCTTTCCGGGTGGGTAAGACCAGCGGATGCGGGCTTCAGTTCTGCTTCAGGCGGGTCTTCTGGGCGTGTTCGATATGACGGCGGGCAGCCGTCTCTGCGGCATCGAGATCGCGTGAGGCAATGGCCCGCACGATGGCGGCATGCTCTTCAATGGCCGTCTCGCGCCGCTCGGGTGTGTCCAGCGTCGTGCCGGCCATCAGGATCATGGACAGGCGCAGATGGTCGATCTGGCCGACGAGATAGCGGTTGTGGGAGGCGAGATAAATGCGCCGGTGAAACTCCCTGTTGGAGCGCACCATGGACTTTTCGTCCGCCACCCGCTGCCGGTCCGCTTCGACCAGTTCGGTCAGGATCTCGATTTCGGCGTTGGACGCATGCTGGGCAGCCAGGCGGGCGGCTGTGCCTTCCAGCACCTCGCGCATGTAATAGACCTCGGAAATCTGCCGGTGATCCAGCGTCGGGATGACCATGCCGCGGTTCGGCTCGTGAATGGCGAGGCCCTGCGCTTCCAGCCGCTTCAGGCCTTCGCGGATCGGTGTGCGGCTGACGCCGAAAATCTCGGCGAGCTCTGCCTCACGCAGGCGGTCGCCCGGCTTCAGCGTGCGGTCCTCGATGGCCTCCACCAGCCGGCGGTAGATTTCGGCCCCGTTCAGCCGCTCGTCGTGCCGCTCGCGGTTTCCGAAGACCTCGTCTTCGTCAATGGGTCTGCTCTTGTCCATGTATCTTCAGGCGCCTCAGGCTGAGGGGCGGTAGAGGCGTCCGCCGATCACCGGCTCGCGCGCCCCCGTCGTATGCGGATAGCTGATAGGAAGACCTGCCATGAACCGCGCGCCAAGGAAAGCCATTGCCTGCGCTTCCAGGGCATCGCCGTCGATGCCATGCACATCCGAACTGACCACATCCGCATCCAGCCGCTGCGCCAGCTCCGCCATGATCGTCTGGTTGCGCCGCCCGCCGCCGCAGACGATCCAGCTTTTCGGCGTGCGCGGCAGAAGGGCGGCGGACCGGGCCACCGCCTCCGCCGTGATGGCTGCGAGTGTTGCCGCGCCATCCAGCCACGACAGACCCTCCACCCATTTCAGCGAGAAGGCATTGCGGTCCAGCGACTTGGGCGCAGGCTGGGCGAAATAGGGATGGCGCAGGGCGATTTCCACCCGTGAGGCCTCCACATGGCCTGCCCCGGACCAGCGCCCGTCCCGGTCGAAATCACCGAGGCCTGACTGGCGGATCCAGTCATCCAGCAGCGCATTGCCCGGCCCGATGTCAAAGGCCATCAGATGTTCGCCGTCGATATAGGTGAGATTGGACACCCCGCCGATGTTGAGGAAGCACAGCGGCTGCTTAAGGCCTGCGGCCAGCGCACGGTGATAGACCGGCACCAGCGGCGCGCCCTGCCCGCCCGCTTCCATGTCCGCCTGCCGCACATCGCCCACGACCGGCAGCCCCAGCACATCCGCCAGCTTCTGCGGGTTGCCGAGCTGCACGGTCTCGCCAGCGGCGGGATCATGCCAGACCGTCTGGCCGTGGAAGACAACGAGATCCGGCTTGCGCTCCAGCCGTGCCAGAAAGGCGGCAATGGCCACGGCGTGATCGCGGGTGACGGCTTCGGCCAGACCGGGCCAAAGATCCCTGCGCTTGGGGCCTGCTGCGATGGTGGCCAGAATGGCCGCGCGGGTCTCGGGAGCATAGGCTTCGGTTTCTGCTGGCCCTGCCGACAGCAGCCGTTCCCCGTCTGTCGTGATCAGGGCCATGTCGATACCATCGGCGGAGGTGCCGCTGATCGTGCCAAGCACTGTAATCGGATCCATGGCTGAAACTCCGGTTTGCCGGCGCGGGCGCGGCACTCCCGGCAAGCTGCCGTTCTGCGCGCCTGCTCAGGCTGCGCGGTATTCCGCGCTCGCAATCATGATGTCGGACAGCGTTGCATAGGCTGCCATCCATGCCGAGCGTACCTCAGGTGTGAAGGCTTCGCCAAGGTGGCTCTCGAGTGTCCACAAGAGGGCATCCCCGGCCGCCTGATAATGAGCGGCGCTGACGCCATAGGTCACGTGACGCTTGGCGAGCGCCTCCAGTTCCGGCAGCAGCATCTGCAGGTTCGACAGCATGCTGACAACGGCGGACAGGGCCTCCAGCAACCGCTGCTCCTGTGCCGGAAGCGAAGTGCGGAACAGCGGGCGCAAGGAGGGAGACAATTCGAAAAGGCGGCCGTAAAAGCCGGAGATGACGGCAGTCCCTTGCGGGCGCAGCCGGTCGAAGCTTGCTTGCACAAGTTGGATCTGCTCAGGCGTCACCTCAGCCTCCTCCGGTGGACCGCTGCCGCGATCTGAACAGGCACCGCCCGCATGGGCCGAGGCGCCGCCACGTAATGGTATTACGGCATTATCAATAATAAATATTTCACCAGGAAACAAGCAGCCGCGGCGTGAAATCGGCGCCGACAGCGTGAAAAACTATTTCAAACTTATTTTATCATCTCCTGCCCGAAATGGCGGGTCTGGATACCTGCGGGCTTGAACAGTGTCAAAGAACTGACAGATCGTTTCAGATCCCGGCACCTGGGAGGCACCGGGACCTGAAACGGGGATCTGAGATCAGGCGTAGGCTTCCCCCACGTAGCGGCGCACAAGGGCGAAGGCCTGTTTCGCATGGGCAATCACCCGTGCCTCGTCCTCCGGCGGCAGCGGGATGGCATCCAGCGCAGCGGTAAAGGTCCGCCAGTGCAGGCCACGGCCTTCCGGATGGCCAGCCAGATGGCGCGCGCCATGGGTTTCGGACAGGCCCAGCTTTGCCGCCGCTTTCAACAGAAAGGCCGCACCCAGGTTCGAGCCCTCAGCCACATAGAGCCAGCCCATGGCGGCGGACATATCATCGCCCGGCCCGGCCTCATCCGCGTCCTGCGTGAGCTCCGGCAGCGGCATGCCGATGTCGGCCAGATCCTGCGCCACCAGATGCAGGCGGCGGCGGCCGTCGAGATCCGGCAGCAGAGGATCAAGGGCGGGCATGCGGTAGATGCCGTCCATCACCGTATGAAACCGGTATTGCACCTCAAGAAACCGGGCGTAGTTGCCGATGCTGCCGAAGGGGTCGCGGCTCATGATGTCCTTGTCGAGGCCATCGTGAATGTCATGGGTTGCCTGTTTCAGCATCTTCGCCCGGCTGCCGGGTTCGATGGCGGCGGGCTCGTTGGGGGCGGGATTGTCCAGGGTATGCGCGTCCATATGTGTCTCCTGGGGTTGGAACAGGCGCCGTCAGTCCTCTCTGAAGGCGCGGGCGATCTGGTCGTTGAGGGGCTTGAGGAAATAGGACAGCGCCGTGCGCTCTCCTGTCTGGATGAAGGCTTCCGCCGGCATGCCGGGAACGAGGCCAAGGCCGTCCAGCCGCGCCAGTTCCTCTTGCGGAATGCGGATGCGCACGAGGTAGTAAGCCTGCCCTGTGCGCTGATCCTCGCTGAGATCAGCGGCCACCCGGTCAACTTCCCCATTCAGCTCGGGCGTGGTGCGCTGGTTGAAGGCGGAAAGGCGCAGGAGGGCCTTCTGGCCAAGAGCGATCTGGTCGATATCGGCAGGGTTGATCCGCGCCTCCACTCTCAGATCGTCATTGCCGGGCACGATCAGCATGATCTTGTCCGCGGGCGAGATGACACCGCCAACCGTATGCACCGCCAGCTGATGCACCGTGCCGGACTGGGGCGCCTTCAGTTCGATGCGGGCCAGCTTGTCTTCCGCCGCGATCTTGCGCTCCACCAGTTCGCCAAGCTGAACGTCAATGTCGCGCAGCTCATTGCCGGCTTCGGCGCTGAGGTCCTGCTCCAGTTGAAGGATCTGCAGCCGTGTTTCGGCAATGCGCCCGGCAGCCCGCGCCTGAAAGGCGGCCGCTTCGGCCCGGTCGGCACTGACAGATGCCGCTTCCCGCTCCAGTGCGTTGAGCCGCTGGGCAGAGACAAGGCGCTGGTCATACAAGCCCTGCAGCTTGCCGGTTTCGTCCGTCAGGATGGCAAGTGACCGGTCGAAGGCCTTCTGCTGGCTGGCGTAACCGCTGATTTCATGCTCCAGCTGAGAGATCCGCTCTTCCAGCTGCGCCCGGTTGCCCTCCCGGGCAGCCTTGCGGATGGCGAAGAGCCGCGTCTCGCTGGCCATGGCTTCGCCCGCAAGCGGCTCGTGTGCCCGCGCCAGAAGCTCCGGCGGAAAGCGCAGCTCCGGCAGGCCGTCCCGCTCGGCCAGCAGCCGCGCCTGGCGGGCGGTCAGTTCATCAAGGCGCTTGGTGACGATGGCAAGGGCCGCGCGCTCCTGCGTGGCGTCGAGCCGCAGCACGGTCTCACCGGCCTCGACATAGGCCCCTTCTGTCACCAGAAGCTCGCCCACCACGCCGCCGGTCGGATGCTGTACCGCCTTCACATAGCTGTCGACGACGAAGGTTCCCGGCGCCACCACGGCGCCAGAAAGGGTAGAGGCCATGGCCCAGCCGCCCACTCCGGCAGCCAGCAGCACGGCAACGGCACCGCTCGCCAGCATGTGTCGGCGCAGGGACCGGGCGAGTGAATAGGATGGTGCCGCGTTCATTCCGCCGCCTCCTTGTCTGCACCCGCGTCAGCAGGAGTCCCGGCCTGAACACCGGCCTGTGCGGCCACCACCTTCAGCGGCGGCTGCAGGCGGGCGGACATGCTGCCGAACCCCGCCCCCGGCTGTTTGGCGGCAGGAGCGCCCTTGAGCACGCGGGAGAGAACCTCGTCCCGCGGGCCGAAGGCCTTCATCCGGCCGGCCTCCATCATCAGCACATGATCCACCGCGCCCAGCGCGCTGGGGCGGTGCGCCACGACGATGGCAATGCCGCCGCGCTCGCGCTGGCGCTTCATCACCTCCACCACGGCAGCCTCGCCATCTGCATCGAGATTGGCATTCGGCTCATCCAGCACCAGCAGGAAGGGGTTGCCATAGAGCGCACGCGCCAGCCCGATGCGCTGGCGCTGGCCACCGGAGAGCCCCGCGCCATCATGACCGATGCGGGTCTGGTAGCCCTGCGGCAGGTTGGTGACGAAGCCATGCACTCCGGCCGCTTCCGCAGCTGCGATGATCGCTTCCGGTGCTGCATCGGGATCAAAGCGGGCGATGTTTTCCGCCACCGTACCCTCGAACAGCTCCGCCTGCTGCGGCAGATAGCCGGTGTGGCGGCCAAGCGCCTCCGGGCCGTATTGATCGAGCGCCGCCCCGTCCAGCCGCACATGGCCGCGCAGCAGCGGCCACACACCGGTCAGGGCGCGCACCAGCGTGCTCTTGCCGGAACCGGAAGCCCCGATGACGCCCAGCGCGCTGCCGGCCGCCAGCCGGAACGAGATGTCCGTCACGGTTGGCAAGACACCGCTGCCTGCGGCAGAGGGCGGCGCGATGACGAGCCCTTCGGCCCTGAGGTCCCGGCAGGGCGCAGGAAGATCGAGAACGGGCGCAGCTTCCTGAAAGACAGGCTCCAGCTTGCGCAGGCGCGCCCAGCCCTGACGGGCCGCCACAAAGCTGCGCCAGCTGCCGATGGCCGAATCCACCGGGGCCATGGTGCGGCCCATCATGATGGACGAGGCGATCATCACGCCGGCCGAGGCTTCCTGCTGGATCACCAGCCAGGCGCCCACGGCAAGAATGGCCGATTGCAGCGCCTGCCGGATGGCACGGGAGATGGCGCTCATGGTGCCGCTGGTGTCGCCCGCGCTGCGGTTGGCAGCAAGATAGGCATCGTTCTCCACCTGCCAGCGGTCGAGAATGCGGTCCGCAAAGCCCATGGCCTTCAGGCTTTCGGCGTTGCGGCGGGCCTGTTCGGCAAGGCTGGAGCGGGTGGCCCCGCGCTCGGCGGCAATGCGCGCAGGACGGCGCGCCGACACATCGGCAAAGATGGTGATCGCCACCATGATCACGGTACCGGCCAGCGCGGTCACACCAATCCAGAAGTGAAAGAGAAAGCAGATGGCGAGATAGACCGGGATCCACGGCAGATCGAACAGGGCTGCCGGGCCGGGCGTTGCGAAGAAGGAGCGGATCGTGTCGAGATCCCGCAAGGGCTGCAGGCCATCGCCCTGCCCGCGCGACATCAGCGGCAGCCGCGCAATGGCCCGCATCACACAAGCCGACAGGCGCGCGTCGGCACTTTCGCCAAGACGCAGCAGCAGCCGGGCGCGCAGGCTGTCGAGCAGCGCCTGAAAGCCGAAGAGACCGGCGGACAGCACGCACAGGGCAACCAGCGTCGGGATGCTGCGGCTGGCGAGCACCCGGTCATAGACCTGCAGCATGAACAGCGAGCCGTTGAGGGCGAGCAGGTTGAGGACGGCACTGGCGCAGAACAGCGCCACCACCACCCCCCTCAACGGAAGGCCAGCGGCCCCGGCATTGCGCCGGGGCCACAAGCCATGCTGGCTGGGTGCCAACATGAAGGTCAGCCGGTCAGGCGAACAGGAAGTCGGATGCGTCGATGACGCTCGAATCCACACCCACGAGGGTTACCGAATTGCCGCCGTAGGAAATGACGGTATCGGAACCGGAGGCTGCCACGGCCAGATCGCTGTAGGCCGAAGCCCCCCAGATCGACACATCCAGCGTGTCCGTGCCATCCTGGTAGCCATAGGTGCCGGTATCGCCCGCGGTCACAGTGTCATGGCCACCAAGGAAAATGAACGTATCGGCACCGCTGAAGCCAACAAGGACATCATCCCCGGTGGTGCCGACGATCTCGGTGCCAACGGCACCCAGATAGTTGTAGATCCCGGTCAGAGAGCCTTGGGAGAGATAGTAGATAGCATAGTCAAAGAGATCTCCACGGCCAGCCAGGGAGTAGTCCGGATCTGCAGTGATCGTCAGCCCCGCATCAACGGCGAAGCCGCTTGCGTTGGATTCGCTGTAGTTGGAGCCAAGGGCAACGGTGTCGACCGTCCCGGTCAGGTTGCCCTGGCTGTACTGCATGTCACCGCTCATGACGACGCCGGAGCCTCCGGTTGCGCCGTTGCCCCACTGGTCGTAAACAGCCGTGCTGGACGGGGCGGTGGTGATGCCGGACGAGGTGGACCAGAATGCACCGTAGCTTGGGGTGAAATCTGCCAGCCAGTCGGCAAAGAAGCTCACCATGTCGACAGACGTTCCGTTCAGTTCGATAGTCGCAGCCATTTCAATCTCCTTGGTTGGCTGTGGCGTGCCGCCCGCTTCAGGGGCGGCGGTTTCCTGGCCGGGTCGCCACCCGGCCAGGAATGACGGGCGGAAGGGATTCCTTCCGCAAACCTTCAGAATTTCACATTGAACCGCGCCTGCAGGGTCCGCCCGGCGGCTGCCATGGAGCTGTTGGCCGGGATGTAGGCCACATCCGTGACGTTGTTGGCCGAAAGGTGCAGCGTGGCGTTCTTGTTGACCTTGTAGGAGCCGTAGAGATCCAGCGTGGTGTAACCGCCGCTGTATTCGATGAGTTGCCCGGTATCCACGTCCAGAACCGCCGTCTGGCTGGGCGTCACATGGGTGACACGCGCACCAAGGCTGAGCTTTTCTTCAAAGAAGCGCAGTCCCGCGTCGCCCGTCACCTTGAAGCGCGGCGGGATGTTGCCGTTCCAGGCGAAGACATCGCCACTGGTCACATCCGTGCCATTGCTGAAGACTTCGGTCTTGCTCGGCCAGTTGGTGGACAGAAAGGTCGCCGAACCGCCAAACCAGAAACGCCCGGCATCATAGTTGGCTTCCACCTCCACACCGCGGGTGCGGGTGATGCCATCCATGTTGACGAAGCTCGTATAGGTCCTGGCTGTCTCCTGCGAGGCATAGATGGTGCCGAGGACGATGTAGTCGTCGATTTCCCGGTAGAAGGCGGCCGCCTTGATCCGCAGCCGGTCACGCTCCGTGATCAGGCCGCCGGTCACAATATTGGCGCCGACTTCGTAGGTTTCCGCCGTTTCAGGGCGCAGCCATGGATTGGGCGCAGTCTGGGCGGGGTTACCATCTCCAGGTGCGAAACCGCCGCTCATGAAGGCTTCGGTGATGGTGGGCGGACGGTAGGTCTGGTTGTAGCTGGCATAGGGCTTGAACCAGTCAACCGGCACGAATTCCACCGTCACCGAGGGCAGCAGTTTGCCGCCGGAACGGTCGATCTCCTCGTCATAAATGACGTCCTGCCGGACGGCAGCAGTCGAGGAAAGAGTCGAGCCTTCCTGAACCCAGGTATTGCTGGCATTGTATTCGCCGCAGGGATTGGTATTCCATGTGGAAAACCATTCCTCTCCCCGACGCCTTAGAACAGAATTTGTAGAGCTCAGCAATCTCAGATTAGTATTATAGGTCGACGACCCGACCGGATAGGCATCCTGGAAAGAAACAACACAGCCTGCGCGAACAATTGTCGCCGGAACAATAGTCTTATTGAAATTATAGTAGCGGGCGGTGCCTTTCAGCCGATACCAGTCATAGCGCAGGCCGCCGGATACGTTGAACCAATGAACGGGCTCCAGCTTGCCATTGAGGAAGATGCTGGCCATGTCGCGGCGGCCCGGCGGGTTGAACACGCCATAATTGTCTGCGTAGTAAGGTGTCTGCGAGATCGACGAGCTTGAGGCGGACTTGTTGGCCACATCACGGAAGGCCTCGACGCCATAGTTGAGGGCAAGGCCGCCAAGGGGTGTGCTGACGGTGCTGGTGTTTTGCAGCGTGATGCCGAAGCTGGTCAGGCTCTTGTCGATTTCCGTTTCGGGAGACAGGTTGCCACGGGCATCACGGGTTTCCAGAACCGAGGAATCGTTGAACCAAAGGTTGGCCTTGAAGTCGATCCATTCGCTGTCCGGATCCCAGCCGAAGTTCAGGGAGCCGCTGTCATTGGTGTTCTCAAACCGGCTGATATCACTATACGTACCGCCGGTGTTGCCGCCCACGCTGTAGGCATAATCATTCTGCTGGTGCATCCAGGATGCCGAGGCCCTGATGTCCTCATGCTCCATTTCCAGCTTCAGCATGGAGCCCCAGGTGTCGCGCCCGCGCAGATCCTTGCGGATACCGGTGGCATCAACCGATGAGGTTGCCTCGCCCATCCGGCCGGCGCGGTATTCATTCAGTTCGGTCTTGCTGAGGCCCATGGTCAGGGCAAAGACTTCCGACAGCCGGGCGGAACCGATCACCGATGTCTGCAGGTCATAGCCGTTGCTGCCGGTGGCAACATCGGCCTCCGCCCCCCAGGACTTGCCGTCGCGGATGATATCCGCCGCACCAACCGTACGGAAATCGACGGAACCGGCCAGCGTGCCCGTGTTTCCCGCCGTTGCGCCCGGGTTCTTGTCGATTTCGACCTGACGGATGAAAGCCCCATCGACAACGGCCGTGCCGCCCGCGCCGATGCTGGAGGAGCCGTAACGCCCGCCGTCCTGCGCATTCTGCCGCGCCCCATCAATGGAGACGGCAACGCGCCCGGCATCCTGCACACCGCGCAGGTTCGGGGAAACGGTGGGGAAGCTGGCAACGCCCTCACCGGCATAGGCACCGGCAACGGAATTGAACACCTCCCGGATATCGCGCACGCCCGCATCGCGGATGGCCTCACCCGAGACCACGGCAACACTCGACGGCGTGTCGTAAACCCAGTCGGGCGCGCCCATGTAGCCGCTGGAGCCCTCGCCCGTCAGCGTCACCGTCTCAAGCTGCGTGGCGCCCTCCACGCCCTCGCCTGCCGCGGCAGAGGGTCGGACCGCACCGATCACCGCCGTGCCATCGCCCGTGATCCGGAAGGGAACACCGGTGCCCTGCAGCATCCGGCCCAGCGCCTCCTGCGGCGTCATGGACCCCTGCACGGCCTGCGTCGTCACCCCGTTTGACGCGCTGGCGGCGAGCGTCACCTGCAGGCCGGATTGGCGGCCGAAGGCACTGACGGCACTGGCCAGCCCCTGCGCGGGAATGCTGAAGCTCCGCACGGCTGTCGTCTGCGCCTGTGCCGCCTGCGGCGGCAGATGATTCACCCCCACGGCTGCCAGAGGCACCATGGCAATGGTGGCCAGAAGTCTTGCCCGATGGGGAAAACCAGCCTTGCGCCGGCTGTTGGCTGCCCCAGACCCGCTACTCGAAAACATGCCTGCCCTGTCTCTTTACGTCCTGGCGCAGACCTCCCCGGCGCTGCGCTTCCGACCCTAGAGACGAACGGCTCTGTCAAATTTTTCAGGATTCCGGCATTCCGGACGAAAAAATCTGAAAATAAAACTCATATTTCTTTTCAGCGCCCGGAAATCAGCCGGACATAGGGCGAAACAGCCACCACTTCGCCCTCAAATGGCTCGACAAGGGCACGCAAGGCCCGGTCCGGATCGTTGAGATCGAAGACGCCGGTGACACGCTGGCGGCCCAAAGACTCGTCAGTGAGACGAATCCATGCAGAGTGATAGCGGGCGATATCCTCCAGCACGGAACTGACGGTGGCATCCACCACATAGAGGCGCCCCTGCCGCCAGGAGCCGATATCTTCCGGCGCAATCTGGCGGATGACGAGATGTCCTGTCGCCCGGTCGATGCTCAGCATCTCGCCGGGTACCAGCGTCCGCAGTTGCACCTTGCCGCCCGCGCTGACCTCGGCCTGCACCGAACCCTCCGCCAGGCTTATATCGATCATGCCGCTGGTGGCGCGCACATCGAAGGACGTGCCGAGGACCGTGATGCGCACATTCCCTGTCCCTACGGTGAAGGGCCGGGCAGCGTCCTTGACCACATCAAAATAGGCATCCCCTGACAGCAGCTCGACGTTGCGGGCCTGCGGCGTGAATCCCGTGGCAATCGCACTGGCAGCGGCGAGGGTCACCCGCGTGCCATCCTCCAGCGTCACGCCGCGCTGCTCGCCTGCTGCGGTGTAATGATCGGCTTCAAGACGCAGCAGAAGGGTTGGTGCGGCCAGCAGGACAAGGCAGGCCGCCATCGCTCCGGCTGTTGCAGCCAGAACCGAGCGCCGCCAGCGCCGCGGACCTGCGGCATGTCTGCCGGAGACCGGACGGCGGGACGGCGCCACAGACTGGTGGATGATGGGCTCGCGGGTGACGGGTTGCACGGAACCGGCCAGAGGCTCTTCCGCTGATGCTGCGCCCGCATGGCCAAGCAGGTCCCAGGTCCGGTTCATCCGGGCCCAGGCCGCCGCATGGGCAGGGGTCTGCGTCAGCCAGACCTCAAAGGCCTGCTGCAGGACCTCATCCTCCGGCGCCTCACGCAGGCGCACGAGCCAGTCTGCCGCCGCTTCGAGCAGCGCAGGATCCTTGATGTCTCCGGCCGGTGTCACTGGCATGTCGCGCGCGTCTCTTTCCGCAGCGGCAAATTCTGCCGTGCCGGATGTCCCTTACTCTCCCCAAGACGAGCGAGCCGCAAGAATTTTTCAGAATCGCTCCAAAAAGTCACGTGCCGGGCTCCAGCAGGGCAGCCAGAGCCGCCAGCGTCCGGGTGACATGACGGTGCACGGTGGCGGTGGACAGGCCCAGGTGGCCACCGATCTCGTCCAGCGTGTAGCCGCCAAAGCGGTGCATTTCCAGCGAAGTCCGCACCTCCGGCGGCAGTGTGGCGAGATAGTCCGAAATGCGCCGCAGGTTCTCGCAGAACAGCGCATCCTCTTCCGGCGTCTGCACATCCTGCGGCCTTGTCCAATGCGGCAGATCGCCCGGCTCTTCGCGCGTCTCCAGCTGGCGGCGGCGACGGATGTCAAAGGCAAGGTTGCGCACGATACGGAACAGATAGGCCCTGAGGGAGGAAGCAGGCGGGCTGTTCTCCGGCACAAAGCGGATGAAGGCTTCCTGCACCACATCCTCTGCATCGGCGCGCGAGCCCAGCAGCCGGGTGCCATAGTCGATCAGGGCACTGCGATGTGCCAGATAAGCAGCATACCGGCTGTCGCTTTCCCTGAGTGACATGGACCCGTTCATTCATCTGCGGCAGGAGGGCCAGCTCAAGACATGCGTCACGTACCGGCCTTGAGGGGCTGCATGTTTTCGTATCAGCCTGCAGGCAGCAGCTGCCAGGCGGCAGCCGTCCCTCGCGCACTAATACCTAACTCGTAAACTCATCTTTTAGCAAGCCATCCGCTGGTTGCCAAACTGAAAGCGCGCAGCTTGCAGCCAGGAATGACGGGAGATAACAGTATGCGCGAATAATCTTTCCGGGGAGGATGGAATGGACGGCGAAGAATTCCGCCACTGGTCGCGGCGCGCAGCCGATTGGGGTGCTGACTACAGGGCAGGCCTGAGGGATCGTCCGGTGCGGGCCCAGACAGCCCCCGGCGAAATTGCCGCCCGCATTGCTGCCAGCCCGCCGGAAGAGCCGGAGGCCATGGAGGCGATCTTCCAGAGCTTCGAGGCCGATATCCTGCCCGGCATGACCCACTGGCAGCATCCGCGCTTCTTCGCCTATTTCCCGGCCAATGCCGCGCCGGTCTCTGTGGTTGCCGAGTATCTCGTCAGCGCCATGGCCGCGCAATGCATGCTGTGGCAAACCTCACCAGCGGCAACCGAGCTGGAAGGCCGGGTGACGGACTGGTTCCGTCAGGCCATCGGCCTTCCTGCAGAATTTTCCGGCACGCTGCAGGATACGGCTTCCTCTGCCACGCTGGCTGCCGTTCTGACCCTGCGCGAGCGCGCCCTTGGCTGGCGCGGCAACAGCGAAGGCCTCTCCGGCCAGCCGCGCCTTCGTGTCTATTGCTCGGGCGAGGTGCACACCTCCATTGACCGGGCGGTGTGGTTTGCAGGTCTTGGCGCGGACAATCTGGTGCGCATTCCCATCGAAGGGCCGGGGCGGGCGATGAACCCGAAGGCGCTGCAAGCCGCCATCACCGCCGACCGTGAGGCCGGATATCTGCCGGCCGGCATCATCGCCTGCGTGGGTGGCACGGGTTGCGGCGGCAGGGACGATATCCGCGCCGTGGCGGAGATCGCTGCCCGCGAAGACCTCTACCTGCATGTGGATGCGGCCTGGGCGGGATCTGCCATGATCTGCCCGGAGTTCCGCGAGTTGTGGGATGGCGTTGAGGGCGCGCACAGCATCGTCATCAATCCGCACAAGTGGCTGGGCGCCCAGTTCGATTGCACGGTGCAGTTCCTGCGCGATCCTTCCCAGCAGGTGCGTGCGCTGGCCATCCGGCCGGAATATCTGAAGACATCCGGTCAGGACGAAATCACCAACTATTCCGAGTGGTCCGTGGTGCTGGGCCGCCGTTTCCGGGCGCTGAAACTCTGGTTCCTGATGCGCGCCCATGGCCTCACCGGCCTGCGTGAAATGATCCGCAATCACGTGGCCTGGTCGGTGGAACTGGCACAGAAACTCGGCAGTGAGCCGGATTTCGAGATCATCACCGAGCCCATGCTGTCGCTCTTCACCTTCCGCTACCGCCCGGCGCATCTCTCCGGCGATGAGGAGGCGATTGCCGCCGTCAACCGGGCACTGCTGGAAGCCATCAATGCGGACGGGCGGATCTACCTCACCCAGACGCTGGTGGACGGCCGCTTCGTCCTGCGCTTCCAGGCCGGCCAGTTCGAAACCACCCGCGAGGACGTGATGCTGGCCTTTGACGTGATCACCGGCCTTGCGCGCAAAGACGGGTAGTCAGCCATATGCGGCAGTCAGGCTTCATCTGGCCTGCCTGCCGGTTCCGCTACAAGGATACGGCGGAGGCCAAGACTGCAATTTAAGTCAGGAAGCCGGCATAATCTCAGCAGACAGCTTCATCCCCAAAGCCCGCATCACTCCCAGCAAGGTTGTCAGGCGGGGGTCTCCCTCTTCGCTCAGGGACTTGTAAAGCGCGACGCGGGTTACACCGGCCTCGCGGGCGACTTCGGTCATGCCGCGTGCCCGGGCAATGATCCCGAGGGCGGAAGCGATAGCGGCGGCATCTCCGCTTCCCAAGGCTTCGTTCAGCAACTCGGCCTGATCAACTGGATCTGTCAGGTGCTCGGCGGCATCGAACGGAAAGGTTTCAAGTGCCATGGTCATTCCTCCAGATCCGCAGCCATCATCCTGGCCTTGCGGATATCGCGGGCCTGGCTGCCTTTGTCTCCCCCGCACAGCAGGATGATCACCACCGCACCCTTGCGGACGAAATAAACGCGATAGCCCGGGCCATAATCGATACGAAGCTCGCCTATGCCATCGAAGAATTTTACATCGCCCAATAAACCACTTTGCACGGCGGCAATCCGTCTGGCGATCCGGCTTCGGGCGCGCAAGTCTTTCAACTCAGCAAACCAGCCGCGAAAGACGGCTGTCTGGCGGACTTCGATCATGAGAGAAATATAGTGCCAGCGGCCGGAGGTGTAAATTATAATTTACACCTCCCTTACCAGCCTTCTGGTGCCCCTCACCCCGGCAGGTGGAAAGTCTGGCGGAAATAGCGGCGGATGGCGGCCATGGCGGGGGTGAATTCGGCGTTCTTGCGCCAGGCAAGGCCGACATCCATGGACGGCACGGGATCGCGCAGATTGATCGTCTCGATGCGCCGTCCCTCCAGCGACCAGGGGCGGTGCACCATATCGGAGAGAATGGCGACGCCCTGATCATTGGCGACCAGCGAGCGCACCGCTTCCACCGACGAGGTGCGCAAGGTGATATGCGGCTGATAGCCGGACTGGCTCCAGTATTTCAGCGAGCTATGCGAGGCCTCATCCACCGTCAGCATGATGTAGGGCTCTTCCGCCACTTCCCTGAGGCCGACCGAGGGCGCGGACAGCAACCGGTGCTGGCCCGGCACCCAGAGGCGGCGGGCCGAACTCATCAGCTTTTCCGTGGTCAGTTCCGGATTGAGAATGTTGGAGGTCAGCAGCACGGCAATGTCATGCCGGTTGGTCAGAAGCCCCTCCTCGATGGACTCCCGGTTCATCTCCAGCAGCTGAATGTCCAGCCCCGGCAGGCGGCGGCGGATCCGCTCGATATGCAGGGGCAGGAAATAGCCCATCACCGTGTAGGTGGCGGCCACCGTCAGCCGCCCGGTCAGCTCGCTGCCTGTCAGCGACAGATGCGTTGCCTCCTCCACCTTGCGCAGGATCTCATAGGCGTGGGAAAGAAACTGCCGCCCCGCCTCCGTCAGCTCCATGCCGTGGGACACGCGCTCGAACAGCGGCGAGCCGACAATCTGCTCCAGCTCCTTGATCGCCGTCGTCACGGCCGACTGGGAAATCGACAGATGAATGGCCGCCTGCGACACCTGCCCCTGCTCCGCCGTCGCCACAAAGTAGCGGATCTGCCTCAGGCTGATCGACATGATTGCACGCCTCCCGCATTTTCCAATCAGAACTCATCTGATTTTCAGATAATTCCGCCTTCATCTTGAGCAGCGAGCTGTCAAATTCTGCTCATGATCCGGCATCTTGTTGATTTTTATTCTCTAATTCCCCATCTACGTGGACATGCCTCTTCTTCTTTTCAGATAGAGAAGCGCAAAACATAAAAATTTTCAAACGCTCTTTTTTCGCCTAGCGTCATCTATGACGAAAACAGAGGCACCCCACCTTCCTGCTCAAAAGGCAGGCAGGCGGTGAAAGGGCGGACATTGGCACTCGAAGCTGTCGACATCAATTGTGATCTGGGAGAGGGCTTCGGCCGCTGGCGCATCGGCGATACCGAGGATGCCGCGCTGATGGGCCTGATCAGCTCGGCCAACATTGCCACCGGCTTTCATGCAGGCGATCCCAACCTGATGGACCGCACCGTGCGCATGGCCGTGGAGCATGGCGTCGGCATCGGCGCGCATCCCGGCTACAACGACCTCAAGGGCTTTGGCCGCCGCCGGATCGACGGCACGGCGCGCGAGCTGCTGAACGACATCATCTATCAGGTCGGCGCGCTGCGTGAATTCGCCCGCCGCCATGGTGCCAGCCTGCAGCATGTGAAGCCGCATGGCGCGCTCTACATGGAGATGGCGGTCAACACCGAGCTTTCCCAGCTGTTCATGACCTACATGCAGACCGTGGCGCCGAACGCCTTTGTCTTCTGCATGTCGGGCTCGGCCACCGAAACCGCCGCGCTTGAAGCGGGGCAGCCGGTCATCCGGGAGTTCTATGCCGACCGGGACTATGACGACAGCGGCTCCATCGTCTTCACCCGCGATGTCGGCCGGCCCGACCCGGAAGCCATTGCCCGCAAGGTGGTGCGTGCCTGCAAGGAGGGCGTAGTGACGACCGTCACCGGCACCGACATCAAGGTGCCGTTCGAATCCATCTGCTTCCATTCCGACACGCTGGGTGCGCAGGAGATCGGCCTGGCCATGCGCGAGGGCCTGAAGGCCGCCGGCATCAAGATCATTCCCGTCTCTGAACTCGCAAAAGAAACCTTCCGGAGAAGCGCATGAGCAAGATCGAGATCAGATCGCCCCTTCCGGGCATCTTCTACCGCAAGCCCTCCCCCGATGCGGCCCCCTTCGCGCAGGATGGTGCCAGCGTTGGCGAGGCGGATGTGATCGGCCTCATCGAGGTGATGAAGACCTTCCACGAGATCCCGGCAGGCCTGTCCGGCAGCAACATCACCTTCCATGTGGAAGATGCCGAGCCGGTCATGGCGGGGCAGGTTCTGGCCGAGGTCGAGACATGACGATCCGCTCCCTCCTTGTGGCCAACCGGGGCGAGATCGCCGTCAGGATCGTCAAGGCGGCCAAGGCCATGGGCTTGCGCACCGTGCAGGTGCACTCCGCTGCCGATGCGGACATGCTGGCGGTGAAGCTTGCGGATGAAGCCGTCGATATCGGCCCGCCGTCTGCCGCCAAGTCCTATCTCAACATCGAGCGTGTGGTGGCCGCCGCCAAGGAGGCCGGCGTTGATGCGATCCATCCAGGGTACGGCTTCCTGTCCGAGAATGCCGCCTTTGCGCAGGCCGTCACCGATGCGGGGCTGATCTTCATCGGCCCCAGCGCCGAAGCCATCAGCCTGCTTGGCGACAAGGTGAAGGCGCGCGAGGTGGCTGCGGCTGCCGGTGTGCCCACCGTTCCGGGCAGCGATGGGCTGATTGCGGATATCGAGGCCGCCCGTGCTGTCACCGCCCGCACCGGCTTTCCGGTGATGATCAAGGCCGCAGCAGGCGGCGGCGGGCGCGGCATCCGCATTGCCGCCAGCATGGAAGAGTTCGAGCGTCAGTTTCCGCTTGCTTCCGCCGAGGCCAAGGCCGCCTTCGGCGATGGCGGGCTCTATATCGAGAAGGTGATCGAACGCGCCCGGCATGTGGAAGTGCAGATCCTGGGCGACGGGGTGGACGCAATTCACCTGTTCGAACGCGAGTGCTCGTTGCAGCGCCGCCGCCAGAAGGTCTGGGAGGAAGCCCCCTCCTGCAGCCTGCCGGCTGATATCCGCGATGCCCTGTGCGCCAGTGCTGTCGCGCTCGCAAAATCGGTTGGCTACAAGGGCGCGGGCACAGTCGAGTATCTCTATGACGAGGATGCAGGCGCCTTCTATTTCATCGAGGTGAACACCCGCATTCAGGTGGAGCACCCGGTGACCGAGATGATCACCGGCGTTGATCTGGTGCAGGAGATGATCCGCATTGCGGGCGGCGGAAAGCTGAGCCTGCGGCAGGAGGACATCCGCCTGTCGGGCCATGCCATCGAATGCCGCATCAATGCGGAAGACCCGGCCCGCAATTTCGTCCCCGGCCCCGGCACCATCTCCAGCCTGAGCGTGCCGGAGGGCGAGGGCATCCGCTTCGACACCATGCTCTACGAGGGCTACACGGTGCCGCCCTTCTACGATTCCCTGCTCGGCAAGCTGATCGTCCATGGCACGGACCGGGCGGCCTGCATAGCCCGGCTGGAGCAGGCCCTCAAGGGCCTGAAGATCGGCGGGCTGGCCACCACCGTGCCGCTGCATCTGGCCCTGTGCCGCGATGACTGCGTGAAGACGGGCGCCGTTCACACACGTTTCCTGGAACCCTGGCTCGAAGAGAGCTTCCAGCCGGGCGCTGGACTTGAGGAGGTTGCGTAATGGCGATGCGTTACACATTCGGCGGTGACGAGCACCTCTTCGTGGAATGCAGCGAGGACATGTCCCTCGATGCCTTCTTCCAGTCCCTGTCCATGACCAATGGCATCCGTGATGCGGGCATCAGCGGCGTTACGGAAATCTGCCCGGCCAATGCGTCGTTTCAGGTGAAGTTCAATCCGGATGTGATCCATCCGGACGACCTCATGCGCGAGGTGAAGGCCATCGAGGCAGCGGCTGCCAAAGCCGAGCCGGTGATCCGCACCCGCATCGTCGAGATCCCGGTGTTCTACAATGATCCCTGGACGCATGAGACGCTGATGCGTTTCCGCGAGCGCCATCAGGACCCCACGGGAACCGACCTCGACTATGCCGCCAGGATCAACGGCTATGACACGGTGAGCGATTTCATCACCGCCCATTCCGGCTCGCCCTGGTTCGTCTCCATGGTCGGCTTCGTCTCGGGCCTGCCCTTCATGTACCAGATGGTGGAGCGGCAGCGGCAGATCGAGGTGCCGAAATACCTGCGCCCGCGCACGGACACGCCCCGGCTGACCGTGGGCCATGGCGGCTGCTTCGGCTGCATCTATTCGGTGCGGGGCGCAGGCGGCTACCAGATGTTCGGCATCACACCCATGCTGATCTATGACCCGGCGCAGGAGACGAGCTACCTCAAGGACTTCATGGTGTTCTTCCGCCCGGGCGACATCGTCAAGTTCAAGCCGGTGGACCGGGATGGCTATGACACGGCAGTGGAAGAGGTGGCCAAGGGGCACTTCACCCCGCCGGTCCGCGAGGTGAGCTTCGACCTCACCGAATTCAGCAAGGACATCGACGGCTACAACCAGAAACTGGAGGGCGTCCTCTATGGCGATTAAGGTTCTCCATCCCGGCCTTGCCACCACGGTTCAGGACCTCGGCCGCCCCGGATATTTCCATCTCGGCATTCCCATTGGCGGGGCCATGGACCGGCTGGCCATGCGAGCGGCCAACCTGCTGGTGGGCAACGACGAGGGGGCTGCCGGTCTTGAGGCAGTGTTCATCGGCCCCAAGCTGGAGTTCACCCGCGATGTGACCGTTGCCGTCACCGGTGCGGACATGCCAGTGAAGCTCGACGGCGAGGCCCGGCCCGGCTGGACCGCCTTTGCGGTGAAGGCCGGACAGGTGCTCAGCTTCGACTTCCTGAAATCCGGCGCCCGCATCTGCATCGCCGTGTCGGGCGGCATCGACGTGCCGCTGGCGCTCGGCAGCCGCTCGACCTATGCCATCGGTGCCCTCGGCGGCTTCCAGGGCCGGGCGATTGCCGCCGGTGACGAGCTGCCGGTTGGGGAAGCCGGAGCCAGCACGGACGGGCGGACCATTCCGGAAGAACTGCGCCGCAAGCCGGGCACCCCGGCGGAGCTGCGCGTGCTGCCGGGGCTCTACTGGCACCGCATCACGGAAGAGGCGCAGCAAGCCTTCTTTGCCGATGAGTGGAAGGTGGCGCCTGAGGCCGACCGCATGGGCTACCGCTTCCGCGGCGGGCGCCCGCTTGATTTCGTGCCGCGCCAGCCGCCCTTCGGCGCAGGCTCGGACCCGTCCAACATCGTCGACAGCTGCTATCCCTATGGCTCCATTCAGGTGCCCAGCGGCAGCGAGCCGATCATCCTGCACCGCGATGCGGTGTCGGGCGGCGGCTACTTCATGGTGGGCACGGTGATTTCGGCGGACATGGACCTTATCGGCCAGCTGCAGCCGAACACCCCCACCCGCTTTGTCCAGGTGGACATGGAGGGCGCCCTGAAAGCCCGCAGGGAACGGGCAGAGCTGATCAGCCGCATCAGGGCGCTTTTCTGACTTCGCATAACAAAAACAAAACGCAACCTTTCAACCGGGGAAGACAACATGACACGCACTGCCTTCAAGGGGCTTTCGGCCTCAATGATCCTGCTTGCCTCGATGGCCCCGTCTCTGGCGGAGACCTGGTATCCCTATGATGCCACCGAGATCACCCCTGCCTTCTCGGCGGACGGCACGCCCTCTGACGTGCAATACACGCCGCTCGAAAAGGCCAGCCAGCCTTACAAGATTTGCGTCTCCTTCCCGCACATGAAGGATGCCTACTGGCTGGGCGTGGACTATGGCGTTGCCGAACAGGCGAAGGATCTCGGCGTCAAGATGACGCTCGTGGAAGCGGGCGGCTACACCGAGCTCGCCAAGCAGATCTCGCAGATCGAGGATTGCGTCGCCGGCGGAGCGCAGGCGGTGGTGATCGGTGCCATCTCCTATGACGGGCTCAACAACCTCGTTTCGGAACTGGCGGCAAAGAACATTCCCGTCATCGATGTCGTCAACGGCATGTCCTCGCCAAAGCTGACGGCCAAGTCCCTCGTCTCCTTCTACACCATGGGCTTCGAGACCGGAAAATACCTAGCCGCCAAGCATCCAAAGGGCAGCGATCCGGTGAAGGTGGGCTGGTTCCCCGGTCCTGCGGGCGCCGGCTGGGTGGAAGCGGCCAACAAGGGCTTCATGGAGGCGGTGAAGGACTCCGGCCTCACCATTCTGGATCCCAAATATGGCGACACCGGCAAGGAAGCCCAGCTGAAGCTGGTGGAGGATGTGCTGCAGGCCGAACCGGACGTGCGCTACATCGCCGGAACCGCCGTCACCGCCGAAGCCGCACAGGGCCTCATCCGCGAGCGCGGGCTGCAGGGCAAGGTGGACCTTCTCGCCTTCTACATGACGCCGGGCGTCTATGAGGGCATCAAGCGCGGCTTCATCGCCGCCGCCCCCGCCGACTCCATGGTCATCCAGGGCCGCATCGCCATCGACCAGGCCGTCCGCGCCCTCGAAGGCAAGGAGCTGATCCAGCACGTGGGCCCGAAGATCTTCGTCGTGGACGGGGACAACATCGCCACCGTCTCCAAGACCAGCATCCTGCCCCCGGACGGCTTCAAGCCGGTGTTTACGGTGGAGTGATGCAGGAGGTGAGGCGCCATTGGTGACATTGCGCCTCACCGCCCTTCAAAGGCGCTGTGTTTGAAACGGACTGCCTGGCAGGCTCCAGTTCTTCTCCCCCCTTGAGGGGGAGATGCCCCCGGCAGGGGGCAGAGGGGGGTAACGGACTGTCCGCTTATGAGAGAGATCCTGCCGTCTTGAGGCGCTGCTCCCCCCCTCTGTCAGCTTGCGCTGACATCTCCCCCTCAAGGGGGGAGAGGGGCGCTGCGGCAAAACAAAGGCCCGATCCTCCTCTGTGCGTCCAATGTAAACACTGCCTCTTCGTGGGGAGAGGAGCTGGTGTCCGGATCGCTGTCAGGAGCACTGCCGCAACAACCCGGAAGACACCACAGGCACAGTCCTGAAGGAGAATGGCAGATGTCCGTGAACCGGAAGCCGCTCGTCGAGATGACCGGGATTGCCAAGCATTATCCCGGTGTGAAGGCCCTTGATGGCGTGAATTTCACGCTGGAAGCGGGGGAAGTGCATGTGCTGTTCGGCGAGAACGGCGCGGGCAAGTCCACGCTCATCTCGATCCTTGCGGGCGTGAACCAGCCCAGCGCCGGAGAGATCCGCATTGACGGGGAGCCAGTGCATTTTGCAGGCGTGCGCGATGCACAGGCCGCCGGTGTCGGCGCGGTGTTTCAGGAATTTTCGCTCGTGCCCACCATGACGGTGGCCGAGAACATCTATCTGGGCGATGAGCCCCGGCGCGGCCTCTTCATCGACCGGCGCGCCATGCGGCGCGAGGCCCGCGCCCTCTTCGCCCGGCTCGGCTTCGATGTGGACGTGAGCCGCCGCGTGCTGTCGCTCTCGCGCGCCGAGCAGCAGATGGTCGAAATCGCCAAGGCGTTGCACCGCAAGGCGCGCATTCTCATTCTGGACGAGCCCACCGCCTCCCTGACCGAGCGCGAGACGGAACGGCTCTTTGCCTTCATCCGCTCCGCCGTGGCGGAAGGCGTGGGTGTCGTCTACATCTCCCATCGCATCCAGGAATTTCAGGCCATCGCCAGCCGCATCACCGTGCTGCGCGACGGGCGGCTGATCGGTACGGTGGACGCCAAAGGCATCAGCGAAAAGGCGCTGGTGGAGATGATGACGGGCCGCCCGGTGGACGAGATCTACCCGGCCATCACCCGCGCCGCCGCGCCTGAGCCCGTGCTCACCATCCGCGGCCTTCATGCCTGGGGTGTCGAGGGGGTGGATCTTGATATCCGGCAGGGCGAAGTTCTCGGTGTCGCCGGGCTGGTCGGTTCGGGCAAGTCCCGCTGCTTCCGCGCCATGCTGGGCCTCAACCGCATCGAGGCGGGCGAGGTGCGGCTGAAGGGCCGGGATGTGACGGGGCAGCCGGTGCGCCGCCTGCTGCGCGAAGGCATCTTCTACCTGCCCTCGGACCGCAAGAGCGAAGGCCTCGTGCTGGGCGCCACCACCCGCGACAACCTGAAACTGGCGCTGATGGACCGGGCGGACATGCGCAGCGCCGCCGGTCTGCTCTCCCCCTCCCGCCTGTCGGCGGAGGCAGGCCGCATTGGCCGGAAGGTGGATCTGGCGGATGCCTATATGGGCCGCATGGCCTCCAGCCTCTCCGGCGGCAACCAGCAGAAGATCCTCTTCGGCAAGGGCTTTGCCGAAGACCGGGAGATTTACATCTTCGACGAGCCGACCGTCGGCGTCGACATGGGCACCCGCGCCGCGCTCTACCGCATCATCAAGCAGGTGGCGGAAGCGGGAAAGGCGGTCGTCGTCATCTCCTCCGACCTGCATGAAGTGATGCACCTCGCCCACCGGCTCATCGTCTTCTCGCAAGGGCGCATCTCCGCCGAATTTGATCAGACCCAGATTTCCGAAGAGGCGGTTCTGCGCGCCTTCTTCAGCAACGAAAGGCATGCCGCATGACGCTCGACGCCGGGACCGCCCCCATGGCGGCCAGAACGCTGCCCAGCCGCGCAGGCTCGTTTGCGCGGGAAACCTTCCTGCGCACCGGGGTTCTGCCCCTGTTCATGACCGCTGCCGTGGTGATCTTCACCCTCGCCTCGCCGCAGTTCCTGACGCTTGGCAACCTGACCAACGTCGCCCGCCAGTCGGTCTATCTGATCCTTGTGTCGCTGGGGCAGATGACGGTGCTCATCACCGGCGGCTTTGACCTTGCGGTCGGCACCGCCATCGCCATGACCTCGGTCGTCTCGGCCATGATGATGGTGCATCTGGCCGGCATCTTCCCCGATGCCGGCTGGCTGGTGATCCTGCCCGGCCTTCTCGCCGGCCTTGCTGCTGCGCTGGCCATTGGCGCCGTCAACGGCTTTGGCGTCGCAAAATTCGGCGTCTCGCCCTTCATCATGACGCTGGGCGTTCAATCGGCTGGCGCGGGCGTGGCGCTGTTTCTGACCGGCGGCATTCCGGTCGGCAACCTGCCCTATGAGTTCGGCGACCTCTTCGGCTTCGGCCGGGTGGCGGGCGTTCCCGTGCCGGTGCTGGTGGCGCTCGTTGCCATTGCGGTGATGTGGGTGCTGATGAACCGCACCCGCACGGGCGCGCGCATCTATGCCATCGGCGGCAACATCAAGGCGGCGCAGCTGTCCGGCATCAACACCGCGCGCACGCTCTTCATCGCCTATCTCATCTGCGCCGCCCTTGCCTCCATCGCCGGCATCCTGCTGACCGCCCGGGTGGAAAGCGGCGAGACCAATCTGGGCGGGACGATTGCCATGGAATCCATCGCCGCCTGCGTCATCGCCGGGGTGTCGCTGCGCGGCGGCATCGGCCGGGTGGAGAATGTGGTGCTGGGCGCCTTTTTCATCGTGCTGGTGCAGAACGGCATGAACATCATGCAGATCGGCTCCTACATGCAGATGGTCCTGCTGGGCGGGCTGCTCATCCTTGCCGTGGTGGCGGACCAGTACCGCTACCGCATGCTGACCGGCGGGCGGTAACACCCGTTCGGGAAGGGAGGGGGCGGCACCACCCACCACCACACTGGCCGCTCCCTCCCGGCCTCCCTGCTGATTGATCTGCCTTAGAACGACGCCGGAGTGTTGACCCACAGGAGCACGGTTTCGCCGCCGCTGAGATTGCGCCAAGAATGCGGGCGGCGGCTTTCAAAGTAGAAGGAATCGCCCGCCTGCAAGGTGATGAAGCGGTCCTGCTCCAGAATGATCTCCAGCGCCCCGGACAGCACATGGACGAATTCCTCGCCCTCATGCGCATAGGCGCCTTCGCTCGACGCGCCGGGGGCGAGCACGAAGCGGTGGCACTCCATCTGGAACGGCCCTTCCGCCAGCACCTGCACCACCACACCGGAGGCCGTCGGCGGCCAGCTGGCCCAGGTGCCGCTGCGCACCAGTGACTCGCCCGTGCTGTTGCCTTCAGTGCCCGTAAGAGCTGCCAGCGTGGTGCCGAAATGCCCGGCCAGATCGCGCAGCGCCTTCAACGACAACCCCTGCGAGGTGCGCTCGAAGGTGGACAGCACGGAAGACGACACGCCAATGGCCGCGCTGACCTGTCCGAGCGTCTGCCCGGCCTCACGCCGCAGATGGCGGAACTTCGGCCCCAGTTGCGGCACAGCGGCACGGCGGGCGGCCTTGCGCTGCCGGGATGGCTTGCCCGCCGTCTCCGCCAGCCCCTCCCGGATGGCTGCCGGATTGATCCCCTTTTCCTGCCGCAGCCAACTGATCTTCTTCAGCTGCTCCACATGGGCCTCGCTGTAGAGCCGCTGGCCCTTGTCCGTGCGCAGCGGCTCGATCAGGCCCTGGCTCTCCCACAGCCGCAGCGTGGAGGCGGACACACCGGCCATGCGTGCCGCTTCGGCGATCTTGAAACGCACCGGTTCTGTCATGGCCTTGCGCCGCTCCGCTGTTCCGAATCTTCAAGGCACTAATACCAACTCTCGATGGGCTTGACTCATCGAGAGTTGGTCAAGCCCGTGCGGCGCCTGAGCCTTGTCAAGGCGTGATGCGTCAGCATCTCAGAGCCTTGGTATAAAAAATGGCACAGGCGGGATTGCAACTCTACAGAAAAAATGTAGAGTTTTATTCCGGTGACGCGGACTCGCATTTTTCACGAGGTCCGCCCTGTCTGGAGATGAAGATGCAGAATTCTCAGATCGCGGCCCGGCGGGCTGCTGCCATTTCGCGCGGCGTCGGCGTGACGACGCAGGTCTATGCCCACAAGGCCGAGAATGCCGAGATCTGGGATGTGGAAGGCCGCCGCTACATCGACTTTGCCGCAGGCATCGCCGTGGTCAACACCGGCCACCGGCACCCGAAGGTGATCGAGGCCGTGAAGGCGCAGCTCGACAGCTTCACCCACACCTGCCACCAGGTCGTGCCCTACGAGAACTACGTGGCACTGGCCGAGAAGCTGAATGCCGCCGTGCCCGGCGACTTTGCCAAGAAGACCATCTTCGTCACCACCGGCGCCGAGGCGGTGGAAAATGCCGTCAAGATCGCCCGGGCCGCCACGAACCGGCCTGCCGTCATCGCCTTCACCGGCGCCTTCCATGGCCGCACCTTCATGGGCATGACGCTGACCGGCAAGGTGCAGCCCTACAAGGCCGGCTTTGGCGCCATGATGCCGGACGTGTTCCACGTGCCCTTCCCCGTCGAGCTGCATGGCGTTTCCGTCGAGGATTCGCTCTCCGTGCTCGACAAGCTGTTCAAGGCCGATGTGGACCCGGCGCGCGTTGCCGCCTTCATCGTCGAGCCCGTGCAGGGCGAGGGCGGCTTCTATGAAGTGCCGCGCGCCTTCATGGAGAAGCTGCAGGAGATCGCCCGCAAGCACGGCATCCTGCTGATTGCCGACGAAGTGCAGACCGGCTTTGCCCGCACCGGCAAACTCTTCGCCATGGAGCATTACGGCGTGGTGCCGGACATCACCACCATGGCCAAGGGCCTGGGCGGCGGTTTCCCGATTGCCGCCGTCACCGGCCGCGCCGAGATCATGGATGCCCCTGCCCCCGGCGGCCTTGGCGGCACCTATGGCGGCAACCCGATTGGCGTTGCCGCAGGTCTTGCCGTGCTCGAAGTGATCGAGGAAGAGGGCCTGTGCGAACGCGCCGTCAGCCTTGGCAACCGGCTGAAGCAGCGCCTCTCCGGCCTTGCCGCCAGCATTCCGCAGATCGCCGATGTGCGCGGCCCCGGCTTCATGAATGCGGTGGAGTTCAACATTCCGGGAACCTCGACACCGGACGCAGAGTTCACCAACCGGGTGCGCGAAAAGGCACTGGAGCGCGGCTTGATCCTGCTCACCTGCGGCGTCTACGGTAATGTCATCCGTTTCCTTGCGCCCGTCACCATTCCCGATGATGTGTTCAGCGAGGCGCTGGACATTCTCGAAGCCGCGCTTCTCAGCGCGAAGGAAGGCTGAACCATGACGATTTCCACCTCTCTCCTGTCCCGCCTGAAGGACGCTTCGCTCGTCACCGGCAAGGCCTATATCAACGGCTCCTGGCGCTCGGCCAGCGAAAGCGGCGCCACCTTCGAGGTCACCAATCCGGCCAATGGCGAGGTCATCGCCACCCTGCCGGACATGGGCCGCGAGGAAACCGCGCAGGCGATCGACGCCGCTCATGCGGCGCAAGTTGCCTGGGCCGCCCGCACGGGCAAGGACCGCGCGGCCGTGCTGCGCAAGCTCTTCGACCTGATGGTCGCCAATGCCGATGATCTTGCCACCATCCTGACCATGGAAATGGGCAAGCCGCTGGCCGAAGCGCGCGGCGAAATCCTCTATGGCGCCTCCTACATGGAGTGGTTCGCCGAAGAGGCCAAGCGCGTCTATGGCGACACCATCCCCGGCCACCAGCCGGACAAGCGCATCATCATCATCCGCCAGCCGGTGGGTGTGGTGGCGGCCATTACCCCGTGGAACTTCCCCAATGCCATGCTGGCGCGCAAGCTCGCCCCGGCGCTGGCAGCCGGCTGTGCCATGGTCTCCAAGCCCGCCGCCGAAACGCCGCTGTCCGCCCTTGCCCTCGCCGTTCTGGCCGAGCGCGCGGGCCTGCCCGCCGGGCTCTACAACGTGATCCTGGGCACCGATGCGCCCGCCATCGGCCAGGAATTCACCAGCAACGCCAAGGTGCGCAAGCTCACCTTCACCGGCTCCACCGAGGTTGGCCGCATCCTGATGCGTCAGGGCGCGGACAACATCATGAAGCTGGGGCTGGAGCTGGGCGGCAACGCGCCCTTCATCGTCTTCGAGGACGCCGACCTGGATGCCGCCGTCGAGGGCGCCATGGTCTCGAAGTAC